>Ga0056128_1001888_pt1 | contig 24294 bp, 10 predicted proteins | sample WorMetLIZISLAND2_FD_71113 | JGI IMG/M metagenome (GOLD analysis project Ga0056128, IMG submission 71113) | Marine gutless worms symbiont microbial communities from Max Planck institute for Marine Microbiology, Germany - Olavius geniculatus... ... | reverse complement strand
CAGCCGCAGCGGCAAATCCGGAAATCAGAAATAAGGGGCGGAATGGTAGGGGATGGGGTGTGGGAAGGGGCTGCTCTCTTCCCCCCCCCAAAAAAAAATTGAAAATTTTACGCAAAAATAATGCATTTTCGTGCGAAATTTTTACTTGTTTTAAGATGCTTCCGGTTAATGAGGCGGCGGCCAGCTCCCCCGTCCCTCTTGAATCCGCCACTGATCAGCCGCCAGCCCAGGTCATCAGAATGTCAGCCAACTCAACTTAACACAACTATGAACCGAAGCAAACAATGATGTACACATTTCACTGTCTCAGTCTGTGCACGCGCATCGGTTGTCTTAATTATTATTTCCAAGTACATTGCGCAATGACGTGGTTGTAACTACAAACTGTTGCAAAAAAGCATAAAATTTCGCCAGTTTAAAGCAATTTGCGTAGGCCTACGAGATTTAAGTTTCGGGGTTTAGATTTTATTTTTTAGGGGTTGGAAATTACACAAATCGCATGATCTTGTGCAGGCTCGTGGAATGGTAGACTGGTAAATCAATATGCTGGCTTTTGTCTCTAAAATACATAAAAACCGTGATTAGAAAAAAGTGAGGAAAAAATAAATAAATAAACGGAGAGATAAGATTAAAAAGTTGGGAAACGCAGGGTTGAAGGAGGAATTGCGTCATCGGGCAGTCTTGGGGAAGATAGACGCTTCTTGTTCCCAACATGTCGAGATGTTATACAGCGTGTTGCACGACTTGTTGTCCAACAGACCCACGACAACTCGAAGTGATGGAGTTTGTGCCATGAGTTCCCACTCAGCGGTGTGCACTGAACTGTGCAGGTCCACTTCATACTGCTCACCCCTGCTACGCATGCTACTGCTGCTGAATCGTGATAGCATTGCACGTAGATGCCGTTAGTTACCTGAATCCACGGCCGGCGAATCACCTAGGACTTCGCCGAAGGAACTTACAGCGCTCCCCGGACTCCCTTACTGCAGTGGGGAAAGCTTGCTGTCCCCTCTCAAACAAGAAGCCTAGCTGTCGCTAGGACAGCCGACCGTGCTGGTTGTCAGTGACCAAGGTCATCCAAGATCGATGATTTTCATTTCTTCTGAAAGGGCGTATGCCACTTCCTATTAGTGATTAATAGTAAACTCAGCCCTATCTCTCACAGTTTCCGATATATAGTAAGTTTTCCGTTGAAAACGCTTATTTTCTATCCCCCTCCATTTAACCCCCGATTTGAAAATGCTCCCCTTGCATTAGATGGCTAAAATGTTGCACGCCCGAGTTTAACACACATGGCTAATTATTCGTGTAAAAAGTTTTTTCGTAAAACCTAAAGCATAGCCACAATACATCTGTTGCAGACGGACAGACAGACAACGACAACTCGTAGCAATAGCTCGACCGTTACTTAAGTACGGTCGGCTAAAAATCTACTTCACGGAGTTGGGTCGCTAGGGAAAAAATCTTACAAGATGCGCTGGAGGCATGCGAGTTATGAGTGATTATGAATCAGAGAAGATAGCGTTGTGTTCGCAGAGTCCGAAAGATTATCCGCGCGTAGCCGACAAACGAAGCGAAGATGCCAGCTCAGCCGCGGTAACGGCTCAGATTTCACTGCGGTCGAGTCCATGAGTCCAGTCCCATTTTTCGTGGAGCCGCGGCGGCGCAGGCCTCGAAAGCCTCGGACGGACGGACGGACGGACTGTGGCCACTCGCCGGTTTGCACCATGTGCCGCGAGGCGAAGCGCTGAAGCGTTGTTTGGAACGGTACGCCTTCCTCCAGGCATCGACGAAGTTCCCGAGCTGAGCTGCTGCCGAGATACGCAGTAGATTCAGCCGCCGCGTAGAGTATAGACCGAGATGAGTAAACATCTATAGGCCTCCTCTAACAGCACTGCTCGGCAGCGTTAATACAAACAGCATATATCACATATGATACCTTGCAGCCGGCCGACAGGTAACGAGTGAAACTATAGCCTAGTCTATACGCTCTGACTGCATTCCTTGCGAGGTTCACAGACTGTCAAACTTTGACTACGCTGACGTTTACTGGTTTATTTCACCGCAGCGAGTCAGCCGAATCTTGACTGCTGAACCTGCTGTTGAGAAATCTGTGAGAATAGATGAACGTTATGACTCTGAGCTCGTCGAGAGTTTTTCGCGCGTAGAGATAATCTATAAAAATCATGGTGGCAGTGACGTGGTCTTCGACGCTGCTTCTGGTTTGCCGCCATTATTGGCAACGCTCCCCTGTGCTACGGACGAGGGACGCCGTATAAGTTTTGTGGTATGACATATCCGCCGACTCTAACGTACATTCGGCAAGTGATTGTCGTGACATCTGTAAGCAAAACCGGTAGAAAAGAAGACGACGTCGATCGTGATCTTATTGTTCGCCGTCTTTACCTCGGTATCCTACTGCTGTGTAACTGCCCAACGATCAGCGTCTACGCAATGCGAATCAGTTTCAGTGGCGACATCCTGCAACTGACTTGAAGCAAGAGGAAGCAAGCATCACGCTGTTAGGTCTATCTATCGCACTGTTGAAGTTTCACGGAGTTTCATAATTGTGTTCTGCAGACTCAGCGGAACTCCATTAAAGTTGCTTGCGACCGGGTTTCCATCATCATCATCACCAGCGGCAGCAGCAGCAACGACAACACACTGTCTTCCTGTTTTTCAGAACAATCTTGCGCTTGACTCCAAGTATAATTGCGGACTTCACGTTCTAACGTTAGCTAAACGATTATTATATAAAACATCTCATGTCCATGTATAGGCTATATGCGTGTTCGTTGTTGGGATGGATTCTTCGAATCTCAGCCCTTGCCGAGTCGTCGTCTTGAGAGTTTGGTGAATTTTTAGCGATGAGCACCGCAGACGACAGAATTAGCAAGCAGACTGCAGCGACTAAGGCGACACCTGACGCCAGTTCACAGACAGCATCAGCATCAGCAGCAGCAGCTTCTGACGTCATCAAGCACAACTCACTCGCCATCACCGCCAACGTACGTACATGCATACGCCGTGTCCCACAACTGTACAAAATTGTTTTTATTACGACGTCCTCGAATTTACACCAACTTTGATAATTTTTGGCACACATAAAATACAAAAAAAACAAATTAATGCGAAATGCACTTATTTTTCATCTCGCCTAATTATCGTCAACGCCGTATACCGTGTGCAAATGTTTGAAATTGCTACATAACGCCGTGATTGTGATTATTTGTATCAGATTGCTCACATCTGTATCATAAGTTCGACAGAAAAGATTCAATATTTTTGGTATTAAAATTGTTACGCTGACAATAGCAGACAACAAAATAGCTGACGTTGATAAACTCAAAACACGTCTGATGGATGAGTGGGTGCTAAGTAATAAGTCGATCGTTCCTGTGGCGTCGTCGACTAATTCGCACTTGTTTTCGTGAATACCGAGCATCATTTCTGACATCTTTGTAAACGAACTGTTGTCCAAACTTATAATTTTGCTAAAAAAACTACATCTTTTTTATTGTGCGCTAAATGAGTCGCTAGAATGTTTACTGCAGACAACGACTCAGCATTATTGTAGCACTAATTTGGATTATCTGTCTTTGACACGGTAGTGCGTTGACACAAATTAGGGAAGGTAGAAATCGATTTTATCTCACATAATGCTATCGTTTTAGCTATCTTTCTGCCAAAATTTATAAAGGTTGATAAAAATGTGACGAAGTTCTGGCAACAATTGCACAGTTTTTGGGACACGGTCAACATATTACGTATGCATATTGAACTTGCACGCTACAAAACATTTCACAATGCACACAAATACTCGTACATCGCTGTACGAAATACTCACTAAGCCTGTGCTCAAAAACTAAAGCAGAAAAAGTAAGATGTTTGTTGAAAACAAAACTAATGTTGCAACTCCAGGAAAAAAAAATGAAAGCCTAAACATTATTTTAAAAAATATCACGGACAGTGCACAGAACATGAGGTAATGCCCAAGGATCTAGTTTTAAAATAGGCCTGTGGAGGACATGCCCATGTCCGCTCTATAACAAAGTTGTTAATATTGCAGCATTGCAATTATATACTGCAATAGTCTAAGTATTGCAATACTTTTTAGTATTGCATGTGGTATTGCAATACTTTTAGAACTGAAATATTGCAATACAAGGAAGCAATACTTTTCTGATATAGAGTACGCTCGTGAGAACGCTATTTAATTGTGCAAAGAATATTTTCACTCTTTTGTTCGATCGCGTGAAAAAGACCAAACGAAAAATAACACGATAACATGGCTTGGTAATTGTTTAAATTATGAGTTGACCACATTACCACGTAGTCTGCAGTAAATCCAACATTTAGAAAAAGTTCTACAGAACGGCAAAATTTGAAGTTTATTCGGGGGAGGGGGAAGCGGATAAAGAAGTATTACCAAAAGTATTGCAATACTGACTTTAAAAAGAGTATTGCAATCAGTATTTCAATACTTGTTCCATCAAGTATTGCTATTGCTATTGCAATATTTCTGTCAGTATTGCTGACAATTCTGCGCTCTACCATTCTCTGGACGACCGCATCAAAAGGTATACTATGGCGCCATATAACTCTGCAAGTCGGATCGGCCGCTGTATAAGTCTTCACGCGTACGTTATAAGTATATAACAGATTTATATAGAGCCAAAATTTGGGGAAACAGAATCAGGGTGCGCATAAATTAAATATGTATCGTAGCGTCGCCGTTTAGTATATCGAATAAATGCTGCAGGGTGTTTTTTGTTTAGACGTCGCGTATGGTATATGACTGCTTGCATGATCACTCTACGTCGTCGCTCTCGGACTGAATATTAAGTCTTTTTTCTTCTTCGCATTAGGTTTCAGAGTTACTTTAAAATAAAAACATTTTGCAAGAGTGTTCTGTTATAGTGCATTGTGACTACGGTCTTTATCGGATCCACTGTTCAAGGACGACACGTGTCTAGACCGACACACTTTCTATGGGTCTATAGGTTTGACGAAATTGACCTCCCGTTTTAGCGAAAATGCGTGGTATTTCAATGACTAACCGTTGTTACTTTCCGTTGTTGCTTAATATGTTTTTTGTTACACGAGACGTATATTTGCGTAATTTGTTCGCTATTGTATTCAACTGTTTTCCTAGTAAAAACGTTGCGAAAATAAAAACGTCTAAAACGCATTTTCTTCCATAAATAAATTAAATTGTAGGCCTAATTGACTTAGGCCTACGTTTATCGTGATACTGCACCCGAATAGGTTCGTCTAAAACCAAGTTTGAAACTTTGACAAAAAGGAGGCCCAACGACAGCATCCGTATTGTTTTACGCGATTCGCAGTATAAATGCAGAGTGTATTTCTTTTTTTTTGGTGCATTTTCTTTTTAAGTTAATTTCATTTCGACAACATTCTATGCTACTGTGTAAGGCAAGAGAAGCTGGCTATCGGTCATTATCGTATAGTCGTACTATGTATCGGTCGGCATCAGTGCAGTGCATCTAGGTGATGCGTTAATTAAGAGCACCGGCGTGCCACGGTGCCACCAGTGCAGTCTGTGCATGCACCGTTCTACATCCGGTTAACTCGTCAGACATAATATATGATGAAGTCTCTACATACTTTCGGAGAGTGTGGTGAATAAATTCAGCGCGTGTGATGCTGTTTTACTGTTCGTACTCACATACTCATCTAATGAATTTTTGTAACTACTTAAATCAGAGGAGAATAATATTCATGCAGTAGGCCTGCATTCGTTCAGTGTGCCGAACTAGAATCCTGACGTAGACGGAAGTCGTATGACGTCTGTTTCTCTTCGCTCTTTCAAAGTAACAATCAAATCAAGTGGATGAATACCAGTTGCGTTCTCCAACCGTTCAAAAAATGTCAGTCCTTGACGACATTTTTGGATGGTTGGAAAGGGCAACAGATGTTAAATAATATTTGGCATATACCCGCATAATCCAGTGTGCCATCTGCGTGTCATAATCAATCGGCGTCGACGGATCAAGAACAAAGAAAAAACGCCAATCTTTGTTAGAGTGAAACAATGCATCTTTGAGTCAATAATAACCGACTGAAAATCCAATCGCCATCAGCGTGTAGGGGTTAACACGCATGCGCCTGGGCGCGCGGCAGTTAGCCTAATTCCCAGTTCGTCATATAGAGGCCACTGCGCGGCGTTTGTTCGTCGATCTGCGACTATGACCAACGAGACTGGACACGAGGCTAGTCTTGCAGTAGTCGTAGAGTAGTCGCAGCGAACTGTCGTAAGACGATGAGCGACGCGCGTCGCGGCAGCCGGCGCAGCGCGACTGTCTGGCACCGCGTCATTCACAACATTGGAGCTCTGCACGGCATCTTCAACGATAACTTCAAACTTAAGGTGCGTTCACACATCACACGGCCACAACTCACTGTCCCCGTAATAGTTTCGTGTAGACTGGTACTTTAATCTTTCATCAAAAGCCCTCTCAAATCTAGTCAGGTGAAACATCTAAATCGCCATTATTTTTGCTAAGCGGAGGTAATTTTTTTAACGCTTTCGTAGTTGCGAACTTTGGTTTATTTTTTTGGCTACTGCTGCAACACGTTTTTCGAAGCGAACTTGCTTCTACTACCAAATGATGTAGTCTTAAGACGCGTACAAAGCGACGTAACTGAGCTGAGCTGACACAGATTAGTTTTTGACAAACTGTCCAATGGGCGAGCAGTCCGAGCCCATTGCTCACTGGTTGACGCGTATGTGCGCGTAGTCACGTACTCACCGACGCCGTTAGACGGTGCTTATTTTAATGCTCTACTGTTCGTAGGCCTATATCGCGAAAATCTATATAATAATTGAGAGCTGCGACCGCCAATATCCTAACTTCTAATCGCCACGACGTACGGCTGCGAATTGCGAAATTTCGCGTGCAGACGCATGTCGTACGTGGCCGTGCTATACAGGGTGGGTCAGTTATCGCGGAGGGACGTACGTTTGTTGTGAATAACCTCGAACGCGCTACGTGTGATGGTAGAACGAGCAGCAAAAATGTTTGCGATGGCGTCTGAAATTAAACAGAGAGAATCTGTGTTATTCTGAGAGTCTGGAATACTGTTGCAAGCAGACGTGAATAAATATGACTGGGTATGGTATAGTTCTAAAAGGTTTACGCTGTATAAGAATGTTGTTTAAACTTTGAAGTCGATTAAGTGCAGCTTAACAGCGCAACGGACAACATCCACAATTTCATGCAGCATCGGTCCCTGTGGACAGGAACTATACTCCACTTGACGCGCCGGGTGTCGGGTCGATATCCACTTCGTGTGATAGATCAATATCATTCTCAACCACAGCACTGCATTACGGACCGCTGACCGTGATTGCGTTATTGCACACCCGCTAGCCGCCGGACAGTTGTACACGGAGGCGCAGAAGTAGGCCTACTGCACAGTTTTTTTCTGCGGCGCAGCAACGCATTCTGAGTGTAGTATGATCTTCATTTCTTATTTTCTTCATTGTAAACTTTCCGGAGAGTGTATCGGCAAAAAAATTTCGAAAATCGGTCACATTACCATTTCTTACCATTTCGACCAGGCCTAGTAAAGTTATAACAAAAGATTGATTGGTATATTTGTTCGACTCGCAGCGTAGACCTGCATATTTGCCGCAGCGAGATTATGATTCAAGACAGCACAAGTGTCAGAATGAGAGGAAAGTCACGCGAAAAATAATACGCACATAGTTTTCTGTCAAAAAACTTGAAAAGAAATTGTTATAGCTGAGTTGTTCATGCTCAGTAGTTTGTGTCGTGCTGACTACCAGGACTGCGATTGAATCGCAGTATACAGCGCAGATTGTCGCAGTCGCGCATACGTACAAGACGGATTTGCGATTCATTTAACTCACAGATGTAATCAACTCGGCGACATCGCAGCATGTCACTTGACCGCCTGTCTTGACACACGACCACTGCCGCTAACTGCTTCACACCGGAACTATATAAGCTTAGATAGGGCATAGAGAAATGCTAGACATTTTCGTTCAGGTGTTGTGATCGCTGTGATAACTGCTAAATTAATGTTTTTCAAGTTTTCTATACTTTCTTGCTTGCTTAATTACAAGATACTGACAAACTGTGCTAATATTCATCTTTATTCGAGATGCATTGGACAGACTCCGTGTTCGTTTGAATATTATCTTGTTCAAACAGTGGCTGAAGTGAAGCATGGACGAAAATCGCGCTGCACTGCTATTCGTGGCTTCAGGAATTAACGACCGAAATTACGCTCGAACGCTGCCTGAAAAGGGGGAGATAGAAAGCAAACCATATACAACTTGAATCCTAAAAACTTTAGAAATTAGTCAATATAATACAGAATATTTATGGACAAGAAACGATGTGAAAAGTGCTCTGTAATCTGAGAACAGTCCAGCTCTAGCTACAGCTAATTAGGTACTTACTAAAATAAACCAAAATCTGCCACCAAAGATTGCGGCAAAAATTCCCAGTGATGGTCAAGATGGCAAGACCGACGTTTTTCCGCACTGTGTCGCAGTCCGAAAAAATGTCAGTCTGTAGCCTAATGCAAGTACAGTAGCCGGCCTAATTTACCGGTCGTACTAATCTGCCTTCTGCTGCTGCTGCTGATGGTGATGACGATGATGTGATGAAGCTGGAGATGCTGAGTGCACACGACGTGCGCTGCCGTGTCAGTGTTTTCAGTGCAGACAATTAATCACAGCGCTATCGAGTGAGTGAGTAGCCGAAGTGATGGCCAGTGAAGCGATCACGCTTAGTGCGCTAATGAGCGGCGCCTGTAAAGCAAGCCAATGGCGAGACGACTGCTAGGATAGAGCTAGGAGATGGCATGCAGATTGCCTGACGACTGCAAATCACTCGTTCATTGCATCGGACATGCGCATGCGCATCCCATCGATTGCATGTTCTGTACAGGGTAGGCCGAAAAAGGGAAGCCATTCTGTTTTACGGCTTGTAAGTATTCAGATCGGCATCGAATTTGACAGAAATCAACGTTATTTCGTCATTTATTGGTCCACCTTGGCACCCTATACGTATCGCTGGCTTCTGGGTTCTTTCAGTGTGACCCTGCGTGTCTCTCGAAATTTCAACAGCGTAATTTACACAGGTTCGATGATTGTCTGTATTCCGGCTGTCCACACATCGTAGGTTTAAAAAAGTATACCGGAACAGAAAGTTGCAATTTTTCGGCAGGCACTGCGGATTTTTTTACGCTAACGTGCTTAAAATTGAAAATTTAAAACTTTGGCGTCAAGTTTTCACAGACGGCGGTTTTTAGCTCCAAATTTTGAATTTTCTGACTAAAATTTCCTATAAAAAGAATATTCTCCGACATTTTTCGAGAGCCCAAAAGTAAGGGGGTGGGGTGGGAGAATTGCCACTCTTGCCCTTCCTCCGCCACAAAGGTTCGTGTTTCAAAGCAAGTCTCATAGAGCTGTTTGTGTATGCTGTGTGTATCAGATCTATTGCGACTGGGCGAACCATTACTTGGTAAAGGTCGGACACTGCGACCGGCTCGTCAATGACCTTCAGAATGACCTCTCGGACGGAGTCTTGCTTGCTGACGTCATTCAGTCAGTCAGTAAGTAACTGTAACCACTTCCGCCAGGAGGTCTGTTATGTATTGATAACAAATATTTATAACGAAGACCAAATTAATTTGACAAGAAGCGGAATATTTGTGGTAATTAAACATTTGCTCCTTTGTATATAGGCTTGTTCGCCAGTGTCGCCAAATAGAACTAATGGTTTGGCTGCAAAAATGCAGTTGTGTGTTTTGACTGGAAATTGACGCGCATTATGTTCCCATCACTTGGGTCGGGAGCTTCATCTGACACATCGCATCATTCACCCCACCTGCAAAATCGGTCGAACGGATGTGACAGGCAGACGACAGACAGACAGACCACGCTACGGAGAATTGTGTAAGATTAAGCGGAATCGCTTGCTACAAGAGCTTTTTCGCCAATACTAATGACGGTTTAGCTCGAATGTTACGAGAACAAACGAAGAGGTCGGCCCAGTGTGGACATAACATGCGACCGTCTTGCTAACTATGAGTATTTGCCCCCCTCCCTCCTTCCCGCACTGCGCAGCGCGAACTCTGGTCCAGAGTAGTATCTTGAACTCATATTTTTAACTTTGTGAGCAGAAAATGGGCACAACGCTTACTCATGCCATGAAAAACGTTTACGCTAATTTCGATTGTTTTACGCCTTGTTGTTTTCGAATTAAGCGCCGTACGGGACAGACCTGCAGAGACACAGACAGACGGGCGAACGGACAGACAAGACCTGTAATACAGCCTGTTAAGACAGCCGCATGATAAACCTTTCACTATGGTTGCGTTTAAGGATAATACCGGTATTTTACGACGCAGCATGCATAATATTCGTCGGTTCGTGTAAGCGGTTTAGTCCAGAAACTGACATTTGAGGCGTGACTGGCAACCAAGCATTTAAGGCTTGTAGAACTTTTACAAACTTTCATAGCAAAACTTTTATCGTGTCTAAAAAACTGTGCTGCGTTTCATGTTCCATATTTTCGCCAAATGTTAATGGTTTTGAAAACATTCTTTTATTGTTGCATTTCTAGGACAATTAGCAATAAAGCGGTTGCTAAGTATCCCTTCACACTTTAACTGCGTCGCTACACTACCATGTAAAACCTAGGTCAGTATGTCGCATGCAGTGTCTTGATTTGCTTTCAGCGAATCAGCGTGTCGACAACATCGTCCGCAATCCAATCGACGCACAGCAGATGGTAATTAATTATTGTCAATTAATCACGCTTTTATTATTCCTATATCAGTAAAGCCATAGTTAGATGTAATGTAACAATGTTGCACAGATATTTTAGTTCACATGTGACCACGATCTAGCTGCGGTAGTATTAGACCAGTGTACTGTTAAACTCATCTGCAGTCAATATCTGATTTTCTGGCGTCGATATTTTTATGGTTACTGCAGCACAGCGTCTGAAACAAAGTTGAGCAGACTACATTAACAATTTTTTCATTAAGTAAACTGGCAAAATTATTCGCGTGTCTGCAGACAACTTGCATACGTATAGCTACTAACGATAGGCAGATATTAACAGAGACAGCGTTCACTGATTTTCAGGTCAACTCAGCCTTCTATTCCTCCGGAGTATAGGCAGCTTGGGGTTAAGGCGGGGCGCGTTTACCTGTGTGAATTTATATGGCAGGCGACGCTCCGTAGTTTTAAAATGGATTACTGATCATTTCGAAGACCTTTAACTTTTTTCCCTCTTAGACGCACTATAAGAGTCGTAATTGTGGGCCTAAAGCCAGTAAAACGTAGCATAAGCTTACTGTTATTTAAATGTGGACTGTTTGCTGTGCAGACGTTGAACGTAATGGCGTGTTTGGAGCACGTGGAGAGACTTGGAGTTGACGTGGAGTCGGTTTCAGCTGACGGCAAGTGTCTTTTGTTGTGGTTTCGTTCTGCTCAAATCATCTGTGTTATTAACACACGCTGTTAAGCTTATAGGCAATAGCTTTTTGTTACCCCGGTGCTCACGATCACACGCAGCACATTTTCGTAAGTTCACGATTCCACTCAACCTAGTGGCGCTAATTTGTAACTCTGTGACTGTGAACCATTAATTATTGGCAGTACCTCCCTCGATCTACACCGTGTCCAGACAAAATGAATGCTACTTTTGTTGATAAATGCGGCTAGAATGGACTGATTTTGTTAATTCCTTCGCTGTTATATTGACACATAGGCTAAACTGCAAAACAAGACGAAATAAATTCGACCGCCTTATAAGCTACAACTTGCATTTTTTTGGTTTATTTATTGTTTTTGTTTGAAAACTAAGGTTTTGTGAAATAAATTAAGATCAAACGACCCTTGGTTTATGCACGTAGGCCGTATTAGTAGCTTACCGGACATTTTGGATCTAGGACAGTTCGGACCTAAGACACTTCGGACCTAAGTGTCTCAGACATTTATAGTGGTCTAATGGTTTTTGACTAAAATTAAAGTTAACTACTCAGTTACGTGCACAAGCTTACGTCTTGTTGTGTGAGAAAATGATGGCTTTTTTGCGGAGTCAATCTCATTTTGTAGACCTACGTATAGCAGCATGAAACTGATTCAAATAGGCTTACGATATAAGATATGAGAACGTACATTGAAACAAACGATCAATCCATTTCATTTAACAATGTCATTACTGACCGAATGAAAGTAGCATATATAAAGCACATATTATACCGATTTCTGTAACTGTGACTGACAGCTTATCCAGTTGTCCAATTGTCTAACTAATAATTAGGCCTAAACTAAATGTTCGAAATAACAGTTCTGCCGCTCAGCGGTGTCAAGATTATGGGTACAGAAAATTTCAATTTTCCCGCGTGACATTATAAACTAGCCGGTCTACACGCATCGGCGTTCAACTATCAGTGATTAGCGACGCCACCCAAGCGACCTTTCACACCTGCGTCACCGCTTTCATGTTTGACGTAACATATACAGCCGTTATTCTCCAAAACGTGTTGATAGTAACAAAACAATATATACTGAAAAATAGGTCCGAAGTGTCTCGTACGTTTAGGTCCGAAGTGTCCGGTTACCAATTAGCATGTTAACTTGAATGCATACCATTTAGCTGACTGTGGATGGCTTTTTGCTCGTTTAACTCTCGCCAGCTGAAAGCGGCTCGAAAAATATGAGCTCCCGCGCAAACAAAATTATTATTTTGTTCTTCGTGAGCTAGGAGCAGAATATTAATCGACTTGAGGTTAATGTTAAACATTTATTCTGGAGGAGAGAGTTGTGTTCTGCTGTCATTGTGTGTTCGTGATGCGACGACCCCTCACGTAGACTGAATGGACCACCGTGCTTGCTTGTTATTCATTAATTTGATAGAACAGATCACGAAAAAAAACTGCACTTTTCACCACGGTTACCGTCGAGTAGCACGTCCTAGAGCCGCGCATATCTGCTGTTATATACCGCTAGCGTTTAACCACTTAGATCACCAAGGTCTGCATTAACACTATACAGATCATAAAACTGAATACATGTATAGTGTATGACTGGTATAATAACTATGCCTATACCCAAGTTTTCATGTAGTTTGCCGCACTTGAGACAGTAACCTGCCTTAACGCAGTTCAAAATGTTTTAACCATTTATGGCACTGGATGACATATTTTGTGCTGATGTGCCATTAAGAGGACCCCACGCATTTAACCTCCGCTCAATCACCCGTAATTAGCGCGTTAATGGTTAATTTTAACGTTATGCGCTATATAAATTCATGTTTGCGTACCTACTTATTTACTTACTTACTTAACGCATAGCGTAATCTGAGCGTACAAGTATTCCTGCTTATGGGACAACATTCACGCCAATGTTGTAAGAATAGCTACAGTAGGCTTACGTCCGGCTTCGGCGTGAAAGGGTTAACCGAGGACACTGCGCAGTGAACGCCGGCGGCTCGCAATTGAAACTCTAGAAATGACTTGCAGGGCGACATGACCCCGAGGCTTGATCGCTTGCAAGACGAGACGATTGAAAAGTTTAATTACCACCGTGACAGCAGCACAGCGTCGACAGATCAAGAGCGAGTCTTCGCTTGCCAACAGAACAGGTTCGCCACCTAGCGAATAAACGGCGTGTTCAGCCAGCGGCCGTGATGAGATCGAAGCGTAGCATTTAACGTGCGCTCGAATGTTGCTCTGGTTGCAGATTGGCATGTCACTGCTCGCGCTTTAATCTCAAACTTAAGGTGCGTGAGTAGGCTTACGGTACGGGCACGCAGGGAAAACGTGGTTGAGATCCTTTAGCAGTTTTAAAGATATTATTATTGTTGTTGTTTCGACATTAAGGATTTCGTGGATCGATTTACGGCTGTTGCTTGCGACATGAAGTAAACTTTGCAGCGTCAGCGGGACGCAAAGGCTTAGACCGAGCCTGGCGCTGAAGTGGCCGATTGCTAATCTTTATCGGTTGTAAACATCTCTGGAATAAGCGACGTTGTTCAAGTAGCAGCTGCTGATCCCAGTGGCGGCCTAGCTGAGACGTTTCCCTTCATGGAGTTTCACTGACATGTTTATGACGCTGTATTTAGGCCCCTGACCCTGCAGGGAAACGTCTCAGCTAGGCTGAGGAATGACTCTAAACGAACGATTGCTGTCGAATGCAATGTGTATAATGTGTATGGTGTTGACTGCAGAATTAGTGCTTGAACTCGTTTATTTGCTAAATGCAGATATGGACGTAAAAATTTTTTGACAGAATACATAAGAAGATATTTAACCACAAATCCGGGAAATGATAAACAGTCAAAACGCCAGACGGTTGGTGATGATACTTTGTATTGCAAACAGTTAGCTTGATCGAAAGCAGTCGTTTTCAGGTGCTAGTTAGTGATCCGCAAGTGAACTGCCAACTTGCCAAGAGTCACTGCGAAACGTTCAATGTCGTCAGCGATCAAGTAAATAAGCAATCAAATAATTCGGAAGGCATTTGAACAATTCGACGACGGACCCGCAAGAAACCACGTTCTTCCCCAAAAGTATTATTACCTATTCTTACTGAATGAACATTAATATTAAGCACGCTGTCATTGTAAAAAAATTCAAATGTACTCGATGCGCTGTCAGTAGCGTACATAAACGAAAACACTTCAGCAAAAGCTTGAAAGAGTCTAGGGAAAGCGTTTCATTTTTCACATTGTAAGGGAAGACTGTTCCATGCTGACGGGCCAGCGAAGGAGAATGCCCTGCTGCCAGCTGTCGTGAGTCTATAGCAAGGTACGGCGAGTAATGTCTACTATAAGCTGAACGCAGATGACGACGGCCAGCCAACGACGCGATCGGCAAGCACATCTCCGACAGAAATGGCGGTCCCATTCCATGCAGACACTTGTATCGCCACTGTATCGTTTGGCTAGTCATACGAATAACACCCGCGCCATTGTCGCCTTTCTTTGCATTTTTCTGAGTCTTCTCTAGCGTCTCGGTTAGTGAGATGCTGACACGCAGCAGGAGCAGCAGCCGAAATGTCAGCGCAGTGAGTGATGCTCGATTGTATCATTCATCATCTATCAGCCAAGACTCTTCGCCGCCGATAAATCCAGCGCTGACTGGCCACACTGTAATGCCAGCTAGCGAACAGCTTCTTGCATTTCTATAAGCTTAGGCCTACCTACTCGGCGGGCGGCGTTTTATCGCACTGAGCGCGCGATATTACGATAAATCAGCATGCTGATAGTCGCGTGCCGGGAAGCTTATCTTGCAGGATGCTACCGTGTGGAGGTTATGTTTGACAAACCGTCGACAGACAGAGTGACACGTGGGTTCGCTCTGACATTTACACTTGCACCAGCATCTACGATCGATCTACCCACGCGGCCGCGTTTCCATAACATCATGACAAATTGACCCTAGCCATGCCATAGGCCTACCCACGCGTTAAGCACGTTAGCAACTAAGTGGGCAAATTTATATAAATCACTCTTTACTCTTTATTCGACTGCACAGTGTCGGCGACAAGCCCTTCGAATATGAGGCGCTAAGAATGCTTGATTAAAAGTTAGGTTATAGAAGAAGTTGTGCGTTGCTTACGATTATGAAACACAATTTTCTTGTTCCCGCACTGACTTTTATTGCTTTAAGAATTGTCAGCCATTGTAGAATTTTCCGCTTGTATTCGGGTCTGAATTAACCATTTTTGCGCCGGCCAGTGCATCTTTTGTGCGGTCACTGTCAAATATGCTAATACCTAATTCGGCGTTGGCATTCGTGTCTCTTTGATATAGTTTCTGTAATAACACATTTTGCTTTTTTTGTTCATTTACTTGTTCCTCGCGCGTGTGTTATAAATACAAAGCTAGTCCTCCGAGATGCCGAAGCTGATGACTGTATGATGTGTAGATATTCGCAGCGGCCAAGTCAAGTCAATTCTTCAGCTGTTCTTCAATCTGTCTCGCTACAAACAGCAGCAGAAGTTGTCCGAGTCGTCCGCCAGACGGCGCAGAACACAAAGCGGAAGTAGATTAGCGGGGGTTCAGCTAAACACCGCGCAAAACTCAATGACGGCGCCTGCGACCACGTCGCGTTCGGTCCCAGTAGAACGACGAGCGGCTGCTACTGCCGGCAATACTTCGCACTTGGCCAACATCGACGTCGCTAATGGCAACGTCGATATGACTTCCAGGTCTGTATATTTTGTCATAGTCTGCCGCGCACGTTGATAATTTATTACAAAAATTATATTATATTAATTATAATTATTTATTGTTGTTCATTTTTACTGCTTTTTTATCGTTTAATGTCGTCAATGATGGTTTGGTTGTACATAGTATGAAAGGTCTAGGAAAGAATGTCCGAATAATTAAAGTTGATATAAAAAGATCACCCAAACTATCATCATCAACAGATGATGATGGCAATGACGATGATGATGATGATGACAATGGAAATTATTATAGGGTTTATAACGATGGTAAATATAGGACTGAAATATAACTCATATAGAGAGACGTTGGCAGTCGGTATGAGACTAAATGGCTAACGTTTGTGTCTATAGGTTGCCTCAGAAGCGAGTCGCTTCGAGCGGAGGCGGAAGTCGTCTGCCCATGTCGTCGAAGCACGTGACTTCCGGTCCCAGCAGTCGCAGCGACACGACAACAAACAACAACAACAACAACCAGGATAACAACGGCCCAACGGCCGGCGACTCGCCCGGCGTGAAGGTGTCACGTGACTGCAATGACGTCACAGCGGCAAGACCCTGCATCCTGTATCATGCTGCTGCTGGTAAAAGATCGTCGTCTTCGCGTAAAGCAGCCGTGTCCGGTGGTCGAGCAACGGCGCGCCCAGCGGCTGCAGCCATTCCAGGACATGGAGAGACGGTGGTACTAGACTCGACTGGAGCGGCACAGTCGTCAAGACATGGTGGAAAGCTGTCGATCTCAGCTACAAGTAGTCCGGCGGCATCAGGTGCCAGTACTTCGTCCCCGCGGAAGCAACAGATGAGGTCCTCCGCCTCACTGACGGACGTGGCCGCTGCTAGGACGGTTGAGCCGGAGTTGCAGCCTCCGACTCCTCGTCGTAAGGCAATGATCCCGGGGGCGTCCCGTCCTGGCGTTGTTCCCCGCGGGCGCCCACCGCCGCCCAGGACCGCTCGACCGGCGTCCGACGGTGGCGTAGCGGACCCCGGGACTGCTCGCGGGGCGCTCGGCTGCTCGCGATTGCCCAGTGCCGTCACGGGGAGTGTAAAAACCATCAGCGAGGCGAAGACGGCCGTGATGACGTCGTTTAAACCAAATCAGCATCAGCAGCAGCAACAGAGTTTAAAGTCTGGTCATCGGTTTGTTTCTTTAACATCTTCGCCATCGTCGTCGTCGTCGTCGGCGCTGCGTTTCACGGAGGATCCGACTGTTCAGCTTGCAGGTTCTGGACATGACACGCAGCCTGTGGTCGCGTGCGCTAATCCGCCTATGTCGGGATCCTCACTGGCAACTCGAGAGATCGCAGACGACACGGAGGGACTTTCGGTTGACCTTCAGCGCGTTCCAGACAACCCGACAGCTTGTCAGAGTTCGCCGGAGCGTGCGGGAGAGTGCGCTGACGTTTCAGAGTGGCAGAAGAACGGCGAAGAACAGCAGCTGAAATCACAAAACAATCGACAGAACTCCCTGACAGCTACAGGCACGCTGACAGTCAACGAGACAGTTTTAGACGAGCAAGGATATTATCTGAACCTCGCCGTGGTTGATCAGCAGACTGTTCCAGATGGACGTGAAATTTCTCACGCGTCGACTGACAACCAAGTTGTCAGTCAGAACCTCCCCACAGAGCAGGGAAATTATCAGAGCTTCATGGAAGAGTTAGAAGAACGAACTGAACCTTGCAACGTTACAGCTGATCAGAAGCATCAACGCTGCTCCTTCGACACAAAACCGGATGCTAAAACAGTTCCAGTTGGTCAGAGCAGCTCCGCAGACTTGTGCTATCAGTTAACCAGCGACAAGCACAAAGCTTATTTATTAGCTAGTGAAGATGCGTACCAAGTTATCGACAGAAAGGCATCCTGCGACAATGACGTCATCACCGACATGACGTCATTCAGTGACGTCATACATCCGCCTTCAAAGAAACCGGAGTCATCGGTTGTCATGACGACGGCAGGTGCGACCGAGAGCATTAACACGGCTACTGTCACGGGTGAGTACTAGTAGAAACAATGTCGGCTTAGTGCCGACATACATATCGTCCGGCTATGTGCCTGAACTTTGACTGCTTGAGCTGAAAATTAACATACGGTCAACTCAGCCTTCCATCTCTCCGGAGTAGGTACATTGACTCTGTCTGGCTGGGGTTATGGCGAGGCATTCACCTGTGTCGGGTGGCAGGTGGTAACACGATGTGATCCCTATGGCAGGTAGCGCTCCGAAGCTCTGATATGGGTTTCCCAAAAGAATAGCTATACCATTTAGTCGTAATTTCGAAGGTAGCCGTTAACAAGTGTATAAACTGCCGTATTGTCCATTTATCATTATCGGCATCGTAGAGTATAGTTGCATGTGGCTAAATATTTAGCACGTGCTGTATAGGCGAGACACTACCAACGGAAGACGACACGGACAGTTTCTGTCAGCTGCCACCTCCAATGTCTTCCTGCTTGTTCCCTTCCACCTCTCTACTCAGCACCGCCAGGTCGTCTCATGACGTCACTTCCGTTTCCTGTCACGTGACACAACCACCTGTCGACGCTGGTACTCTGCCACAGCGACCGACCACGCTGTAAGTTGACTTACACTGTAGCCCTACTTATGTATTGTTGTCAAAAACCAACAGGTTCAACTGTGCCGTTAATAATGTTGCTATCCACTTTTGTCGATTAGCGACGCTTGCGATATTATTCATGCGTCTGAATACATTTGTTTTTTTTTTCAAAAAAATTTTTAGCTGTGAGGAATAAGAATATTTTAATACAAAGAAAAAATTGCTTGATTGCTTGAAATCTAACACGGCAAAAAGATTTTGTTTGCTGTCTTCAATTAAATTATATAGATCAACAGCTAAATATGAACTGAAAGTTATCAGAAAGGTACGAAGTCATCTTACGACCGTGCAAAATAAAAAAGCAACACGATTAAAACGAAAATGACGAAAGAGGGGTGGGAAAAACGCAGAACGCAAGAATAACGAAGCTAAATCACCACAAATGCTTGAAATGCTCGGGAAAAGTTTGTCAACATAGTATTAGCTATTAGTATAGTATTATTAGTATTATTAGTATTGTTAGTATAATTAGTATCATCGGTGACGCTATAGTACTGGTGGCAGAACAGTGCATCCACTTGCGCTGGGTCTGTCTGCATCGAACAGTCTTCCTGCATATCAATGAACTAAAACGATCGAGACGCTTACATTGGACTTTTTAGCGTTCGTTGTCATTTCCTGTTTTATCCACGGACACAGTGCACCGAGCGCATTAGAGATTACTTTTAGGCCTTGTCTGCTATGATAATGCGCTATATAATTTTTAGGCTCCCTCGTGAACGGAGTACCGAGGGTAAAAAAAAATAATAATAATAATAAAGAAATTGACGACTCTCGGTTGTGTGACGTTGCAGTGATTGCGCATCGAACATGAAGCCACGTGCGTCGCGTCACACTGGCAAAAAACTACACAGAGCCGATACCGCCGCTATCGACCTCGGTATCGGTATCGGTGTTGGTTATATCGGTGGCGGCGGCGGCGGTTCGGTATCCGACAGTGAAGTCCCATCACTAGCCGGCTCTACAGAGCAGACATCATTCGTTGGCCGCAACAGACTCTATCAACATCAACATTCTCATCATCAGCATAAGGCGGGTCCGAGGGGCGTCAGAGTGCGCGGGGATGCTGGATTTGGTTGCCCCGGGCAACGCCGAATCATGCAGTCCATTCGCGAATCACCGGAGGTCATCACAGCTAGCAACTCCGCTGATATCAGGTACGGTAACGATATATGTCGTAGAGCAGACACGCTGAGTGAATTGTTTGTTTTCACATTATCGTTTTATTTTCAATTTTGTGTCCAGTTACTTTAGCTTTGGGCTTAGGTTAACTCTAATTTTAGCGGTAGGCCTAGGATCAAACCCACCAAGACAACCTCACAGCTGGATTGATGTGGGAAAGATCTGCCTGAAAAAGGGTAAAAGATGGAAATCAAAAAAGAGGGATGACAGGAAACAGGACTTGCGAAAAGCTTAAGAGGCAATGGTTTAAGGCGAAATAGACCCCCGAACACACGTCCATTCGTGACTCGATTTGTTTTAACATTTTACGCAAAATTTATAATCAGGCAAACAGAGAAACAGACACAGGAGACGCATTTTGAAGTCGAACAAATAATACACTTCTGCCGTACCATGTGTGAAACACATCAACGATTTGCTGAAAATGATGACAAAACCAGAAAGACAGATATAGGCCTACGTAACTCTATGTGTATTGTTCTGAACTTCTAAGATGTAATTTTCGCTCTGAAATACTTATCTTACTAAACAGCTAACACATTTTGTTGAAGGTTAAAAGGTTAAAGCTTGTGTATAACTCTTTATGGGAAACCCATCGCAGAGCTACGGAGCGTCACCTGCCATATAGGTTTATAGAGTGTTACCTGCCACTCGACACAGATGAACGCTCTCCACCTTAATTCCAGCCACACATGCCGGTACTAGATTTATCTACCCCTGAAGGATGGAAGGCTGAGTTGACTTTGGGGCTGGTTATATACCGAAATGGTTTATCTGTCCGCAGACAGTCAGCCATCCAAGTAATTGATAGCGACCCGACCAGCAGTTGAACCCACGACCTCGCGATCATGAGTCCGGCACCCCAGCGTTACGCCACTACACCTGACTTGTTGTCTGTCTGTCTGTCTGTCAGCTGCTATGCGGAGAATGGAGCAGACGGCATTGAAGACAACATCAGTAGATGTTACGAAACTAGTCTGTCGCCATCGTCACCATCGTCATCCACGTAAGCCTTGACTTTTGCAGTCAATTTCCTTCACTATGCCAGCTTTGAGACACAGACCTTTCTGTGTAGCTTGTTCGTTGTAACCTTCTAATTCATCGTATCATTTTTAGCAGATAACAAGAGCCCAGCTTTCGCTAGAGAATGCCGACCGTATTGTACTGTCTCACGCTCGTTACATTTAATCTGTTATTTACTTATTTAATATTGAGATCGTAATTTCACTGCATCGTTCGTACCTGTAAATTGCACTATTTTTGATTGCAGTAAATAAGTGACTGTTTCGACAAACATGACTGTAGTTTATGCAGGCGTTAATTTTCATTGCATACTGCAGCCAAAGCGCTGCAGACAGCAACATAGTTAATAGGGTGTTTACACGATCCAGCAAACGTCCAGCAAACTTCCAGCAAAATAATGTATTCAAAATACACGTGCTAATGCTGGACGTTTGCTGGATCGTGTAAACACCCTATAAGGTACCGCAGGGTAGCGCTTGGGCAACCCCATTTGCTTCTTTAGACAGGTGTTTTTCCGCTAGGCTTATCGTTTAGCTACAATGCACGCATAACAGACAGACGACAGACAGACGGACGGACGACAGCTTGTGCCATAGGCGCCATAGTTAGTACGGTCGACAGCCAAAAATATGTGATACGTATGCAGAGAATCGCAACGACGTCGTTTGATGCGCTCGGCAAGCGACCGATCGCCTCGAGGCTGTGCAACCAAACCACATCAACATCATCATCAGCCTCATCGTTCTGCCGACCACGACGAAGATGACCGACCAGCGGCAGCCTCGGTCGCCGTCCAGAGCGTGACGCAGTGGCGGGCAGGCGGTGAGAGGGCCACTCTACCACGAGCAGCCAGGGACGCCGAGAGGACCGCCGTGGCGGCTCCAGGGGATGTCTGGCGACCGATGACCGACCTCGAACGAGCTAGACAGAAAGACGGCGTCGTCGTGAAAGGTTTCATTTCATGACCTACTTAGTCTTATTAGAATCCAGTAGCTTCTATTCCTATACTTGGTGGGCGCAGCTTGCACCCAGTGAAAAATAGGGGGGGAAGTTTTGATAAGGTTGTAGATTAAAACTTTTCCCTTATTTTCACTGAGCAAAATACACCATTGACAAAAATTTTCTCCCCTTATTTTCTCAATTTGCACTTTCAACAAAATCCTTTTTATTTTTTTAATCTTTCCTTATTTTTTTAATCTGCACTTTTAACATAACTTTTCCATATTTTTATTTTTTCCTATTTTTCAATTTGTACTCTTAACCAACCCCTATTTCTTACTTTTTCCCTATTTTTCAATCTGCACCTTTAACAAAATCTGTCCCCCTATTTTTTACCTATTCCCTATTTCTCCTTTAACAAAACTTTTTCCCCAATTTTGTTTTTTTCTCTAATTTTTAATCTACACCCTTAACAAAATATTTTCCCTAAAGGGAAAAAAGCTCAAAATAGAGGGGAAAACTTGAGTCGGAAATTGGAGGGGATCCAGAGCCCAAAACTGGGGGAAGTTGCACCTGATTTCAATTCCAGGTTTGGGGGATAGAAGCCACTGCTAGAATCTCTTACAATGGTATCTGGAGTGTTTGTTATAAGTGTCTCCGTAATCTCACTCCACTCAAGAGCGACGACTGATAGCGTCTCGCGTTTGTATAATCATACGTGCGTCTAGGCAGAACACGCCGTTGATCACGGACGTGAAATAACTACGTTACGCTCGCATTAGGCCTACACTCGTTACACTGTAGACCGTGTCTGTGTTGCGAACTGTTCGGAATTTTTTCTCACAGTCGCACGCAATCTGCAAATTCTTAGTGTTGTCTTGTTTATTAGCTGTTGCATTTACTGTTTTTAGCAGCGCGTTTTTGCTTCTTGGCATTTTCATTGTGTAGGCTATGTAGGTTAATCTCACATGTTTTAGTTAAGTTTATACCCCGTTTACACTATCAAGCAAACATCAGGCAAACATGGAGCAAACATCAAGCAAATGTATTCACAATACACGTGCATGACGTGTGCTCTAATTGCTCGACGTTTGCTTGACGTTTGCTTCATGTTTGCTTCGTGTAGGCTATGTTTCATGCATGCTTGATGTTTGCTTGATCGTGTAAACGGGGTAGGCCTATTACATGTACTCCCATGAGCGGTTAGCGTTGATAAGCGTCTGCTCTTTTCTCTTTTCTGACAGTTTACCTTTAATACGTATTAACAGTTATTTGCAGTTTAGTTTATGTGGCACACAGCTCGGAGAAAGTCAGCGACCCAGTCATCTCCCGCGCCCGGTACAGTAGTGGACAATAACAGCGCTGTCGACTGTCAGTCAAACGTCTGGACTGTTGGCGCGCCCTCGACTTGGCAGACCGTTCCTTCTCTTACCACTCAGTCTCCCGGCAGACGAACGCCGACTCAGACGCTGGTCGGTGGTAGTGAAGAAAGGTTGAACAACTACGTCAAGCTGGACTACAGCAACTCACTGCAGACTCCAGGCCAGTGACGGACAACTAACTAAAACTTATTAAACTATAGCTAAGTTTTAACTAAATAGCATTAAGTATAGTGTCAGATAGCAACTATTTTTGTAGCAATAAATTTAACTAGATTGATAACGCGGTCATAATTTTGTTTTACCTCAGTGTAATTCCAATTTTTTCAATGCTTTATTTGTAAACAGGTGTTTGTTTAGTTTAATTTAGTATGTGTAGGCAATTTTAGTTTGGTTTATTTCCTGAATGTTACATGTTATGTTACCACACTGTAAATTTCATAGTTTCAAGACTTTATTTATCAACAGACACATGTTAAATTGACTGTAGTGTAGTGTAGTTGAGTCTATGTTCAGTGCTTGTTTTTGTTTGTGTATTTCCTGCAATGTTATAATTTCGTATTTGCTTACAGCAGTATTTAATAAATCAGTCATTCATTCATTTATTCATAATGTTTAAATTTATAATCTTTTTAAACTAATAACCATTTTGGGCCGGGTTAATCGGTGTAACATTGTGAATGACAAATGCTAAGCCTACGAGTAAATATTGTCAATATAAAATGAATCTAAACGTTATATACACGGTGTTTCATAAAAAGACCCGTTTTTGTTTTTTTCATAATTTATTTAAATGATGATCAATTTACATGAAGTTTTTACAAGTTGTAGCTGAAGAAGAAATACTAATTCAAAATATTTTAGCAAAATACAGCAGTTGATTAAATGTTCTTTGCTAATCGTGACGTAA
>Ga0056128_1001886_pt1 | contig 24304 bp, 14 predicted proteins | sample WorMetLIZISLAND2_FD_71113 | JGI IMG/M metagenome (GOLD analysis project Ga0056128, IMG submission 71113) | Marine gutless worms symbiont microbial communities from Max Planck institute for Marine Microbiology, Germany - Olavius geniculatus... ... | reverse complement strand
ACCAGGGGCTCTGCCCCTGGACCCCGCTGGGGGCTCCGCCCCCAGACTCCCGTTATAGGCTCGCGCTCTACGCGCTCGCCATGGCCCTTTTTGCCAAATCCTAAATACGCCACTGGGTGCAGAAAATTTTAATTTTTCTCGCGTAATTTTTCTCTAAATGAAGGTTTTTAGCTTTCAGTTTTTCATTTTATGGCAGAATTTCTCCAAAACGTGTTGCTAGTAGCAGAAAAATATATAGTAAAAAATAGGTCCGAAGTGTCTTAGACCTAAAAGTTAGGTCCGAAGTGTCCGGTTACGCGCACAGCACTGAAGCCAACTTAGCAGGTCTTTGCAGACGTCGTGGCGTTGACGTTTGTCGTTAATCCTGCACTCGCATCTTGTAGCACCTGCTCTTCACTTGTCGACGTAGCTCTGCTTAGGCCTATATAGGTCGACTAAGCTATATAAGCAATAGTCTCGGCTATACTCTACATATGTGTGTCCCATCTGGTGAGCAGTTGACGTAGTATCATTTTCCATTTCGTTCTAAGTAGGAAATTAACACGTAGGTTAAGTCTCATGTACGGACTTACTTCTGTCACTTACTTCGAACCTCCGAATTTTCAAGTCAGTTATTATCCAGTTCTACATCTTTAGCGCTGTTTGCTGAACTTGACAGAAACCTGACAAGTTGCAGCTAGCAATTGTTGTCAGTCACGGAAGCTACTCGCAATGAAATTTTATTGATGTGGCTTCGGGATCACCTAATAACTGTCGGTGGAGTCTAATTGAGACATGACAACGAAAAGCATCGGCGAATGAGCAAACATCATTCTTGAACAAAAATATTTTGCTTCTGACGTCTTTCTTCCTTGTTACATCGCATATGTATGTGTACATTAGTTATTTCAGTGTGGCCGGACTTCTGTTTAAGAACAGTGTTATCCGGCGGCCACATGAGTGTCTTAAACAGTCTTTGCAAAATGGCACCTCACTGCGTCCCAATTCCCATAGCTCTAGCACGGTGTACGAACATGACAGATGGACAAACGGACAGAGAGACGGACGGTGAAATCCGTTGCAACTGCCGGCATCATTGATGTTTTCAACAATGCTGCCTAAAAGATAGATGTTGTATAGATTCTTAAAAAAACTATACCCGTCGACACAATGTACCTACATTGTTTGTGCTACTGTCATATGGTAGGTCGACTAAGTCATGTAGGCCTAAGTTAAAGTTAAAGTTAAAAACGAACTTATAAAGCGCCATAAAACTAAACGTGTGTAAAGATACAGGGGCGCTGGCTACGTTACAGTTAACCACTGTTTTCAAAAGCAACAGTAAACAGATGTGTCTTGAGTCGAAGACGGAATGCAGGCAAACTGTTTGCTTCAATGACTGAAGTTGGAAGATTGTTCCAGATAGCTGGTACGGCTGAACTAAAAGCACCGCTGCAATAGTCTCGGCCATTGCTGATAAGTAAGAGATAGAGCATTACCGCAATAAGGCGTAGGCTACGACCTTTCATCATAGAGCCATTACTTAATGAGTCTCCATTACCTCTGGGCTCACCTGTAGCAAAAGTCTACTCTTCTCAGAGCGTCTTGCAGAAATTAGAAACATCAGAAGTACATCGCATTTTATCAATCGATAGCACGAGAGCACGGAGACTGCTTGGCGTACGTCTGTATGTAATTGCAGTATCCACTAAGGCTTTTAGAGCATGCTGCATACACGCAGGTAGTAGAGAGATGTCAGCAGTAAGCTTAACTTACGGCGCAAAGCTAATCCTTGCTGACTTCCGACTGGCCGCTGCAATATATCAAATAAGCCACTGGACCAACACTGTGCTCGAGCTTCAAACTTGTGTAAAGTGTACACCTGCTTTTTCAAATTTGCACCATGATAACAAATTATATTAATAGATCTATCAGCACATTAGCAATGATCGGTAAAAACGTAATTGAAGAGTTTTGGATAACTTATCTCCTGATAAGTTTCAATTTTCATTTTACTCAGATGGCTTTACGTCGTAGTATAACTTAAGGCCGTTTTACGCAAAAATGCTGCAAAACGTTTTGTATATTAGTACACGTAACTACAGAGTGACAATATGACGGCATTTATTGTGCAAAAGGGTTTGCAAAATGTAATATTTTTATTCTGCCCGAGGTTTTTTTTGTTGATGTTACATATGTACGTTGTAAACCTGCCAGGCGGTATCATAGTTTATCGTAGCACAGAACTACAGGGCGAAGGCACCGTGTGGCTGATCGAAGCAGTGGTATATCTGCAAGCTGCACCGCTGATCCATCTGTCAATTATCGCGCGCAATGGACGGTTGCATAATGCGCTGTAATACTGTTAGCTCCTGCCAATCAACTGCCAGCTTACTTCCTAGATTGCTGAGCGATGCTTTCGAGCATGCAGCACACAGCGCCGTAGCGAGTATTCATACCTTTACCATTAGACGTCGGATGTGACGCGAAACACTGATATAATTACTTCCGTCATGTCAAAGCGACGTTTTCTGTCAACGGAACACTGACAAACTGCTATAGGAACTGCTGGTGGCGTCAGCAACGCGGTAACTGTATCAGACAGCGGTATTGTCCATCCATGTGGCCATTGTACTCAGCATCGTCGTGAGTAGCCTACGTGGGCAGTTCCAACATCCCAAAATATACGAAGAGCAATTGCCCCTTGCCGCCAGTCATTGACTGAAATAAAGTTGTAATAAAATCCGATCTATCACGATGCGGAAAAATTGTTAAAGCCTGTTCAGGAAAATATTTTACATGTAGCCACATCAAAACGTAAAAAACGTAAAGTCCTTCCCGAGCCTTAAGGCCATAGGGCGGCGCTGATCTCCGTTTTCTTGGCCCTCAGCCAGACACCAGTTTTTACACTGCGAGACCACGGATACGGGGCCAGTGTATCGCGCGATGCGCCTGTTTATGTCCCAGCGGTGAAGCCGATACCAAATTATACTGCTTGGTGACAGAGGCACATGTGTGTGAACAACTTGCCTAAAGACGTTACCCGGCAGTGTACCGGTGCAGAGAAGAATCTGTGCCTCTGAGTTACCTCAGAATTACAAGTCCGACACGTTACCGTTAGACTACCGAGCCACAAAACAAGATCAAAAATCAAAACACCCCTGTTTTATTGTACATAACATAACCATAAACGAGAAATAATCCCGTTGATGAAGTAATTTGGAGCTTAACCAACTTTAAATGTACAAGCTGTGGTCCAAATATGATCAAACAGTTCACGCATGCCCACTAAAATGATTAAACTGTAAATACAATGTAAAGCTGTAAATACAATATTATCAAAAAAACTTTTCCGTTACCTTTAAACAAAAGATACAAATATTGATACTCCAATACAAATATGACGTGTATAAAAATTCTATTGTATTCGCCTATCTTGCGTTAATTTTTTATCACACAGGCCTGAGTGCACGTTTGCTGTAATATTCTGCAAATCAAAGAGTTAGTAAATCTTATAGCTTACAATCTCAGTTTAAACGTGGCTTCAGAGAGAATCGCTAACTGTACTCTGATGTAAAGTTGCAGTGTCCTGCACGGAGATACACAGTCGACGTCATCGGCAAAACAAAGACACGAAAATCCAATAGAAATCGATGAGTGGCAGGAATACGAACGCCGCTAGCAGTTCCTGTCAGTGACGTACTGTGGAGTGCCATGGTCGCTAATGGTTGTGGTTACTGCATTTTTTGCACCAATAAGTACGCATTATCAGTGGATGTTTTATCTTTGTACTTGAGATGATGTGCCCAAAAAACTGCTTTAATTACACAAAAAGTGCTGCAAATGACCACCGAAGATTGTCTCCTTAAACACTACTTGCTTCGTGCCTTCGTGACGAAGAAAATAAGTCTTAAATTTGACACAGTGGCCGAATTTCTTCTCACAAATTCGACACATAAACCAAGTACCTTCAATGTACTTTCATTCGGTCAGTAATGACAATGTTGACTGATATCTGAAACATTTAATTGCACGAAATTATTAGTGCTATTAGCACATGCTTATTTAAACGAAAATTAGGCATACATTCTGTGAACTCCAGCACACTTATACTAGCTGACTTTATCACGTCACATTTTGCCTACTTGACGTTCCTATTATTTTTTTGTATTTCAATACGCGTCAATGTCCTTATGGACTTGCGTGTCCAGGCACTTTCGTCTAAATAAAAATACGACTTGATTTGAAACGCCACAATGCGTCAGGTGGCGTGACGATGGAAGACTGACGTCCAAGCTTGTTAGTGCAGGAGCGCAATGGCCTCAAAGGCAAAGTGCGCCGTGGGTTGTGTCTCGCGGAGGAATGACGACGACTAAGCGACAAAGCAAACTGGAACTATGTGAATACGTCGTTCTGTAAAATACTATTGACTGCTTACATAACAAAATGTCAAATGAGGCATTCTTTCCACAGCTGGACTATAAAGAGCAAAGCAAGCAAGAAATATGGCAGAACGATCGTTACGTTAGTGACGAACAGTTATTACAAGTAATTTGAGCAAAGCTCACGTGACGCGCGATAGCAGCGGTCCTGTCACTTTGGCAGTCATTGTAGGCCTACAGCAATAAAATATTAATGCATCTTGAAAGAGTACTTAAATCTGAGCCATCCGACTCCTTGAATTTAAAAGATCGAAACGTCGATTCTTAAAAATGTACGTTCTATGTTGAAAATGTCATACGTAGGTTGTCCAGGTCCATCTCCAGCCATTTCGGCGCAATTTACTCTTAAAATGTGTTCGCAGCTGAAAATCGCAAAAAATGCACTAAAATCCTTATTTTGAGGTTTCAATGTCACTCACGGTCATCGGCGTTGGCACCAATAAAAAGCTTGTCACTATTGCTTGTTATGATAAGCAGCATGTCTGTACCTATCTGCAACCGTTTTCACGCTACACGAGATAATTGCGGTAAAATAACCACTTTGACGCGCCTGCGCCGACATCCTTGAACCTAAGGAATCGGGACTTAGACTGCTAAAATCTACGTTTAATGCTGAAAATTTCATACGCGGGTTGTCTTTATTTGTCTTTAGTCATTTCGTCGCAATTCATTGTTAAAATGTGCGCTGCATTCAAAAATTGCGAAAAATTCACTAAAAGCTTTTTTTGGGGGTTAAAGGTCGTTTAAAATCATCGATGTTGATAAATCTAAAAAGCCTGTCACTAGTGCTTGTTATGATAAGCAGCATGTCTGTACCTATCTGCAACCGTTTTCACACTGTAACGTCTTTTTAGGGGGTACCTCTGTTTGACGCGCTCGTACGAAGGAAAGCCCCGCACCTACGGGCACGAAATTTTGTCAAGATAAGCTAAAGTCTTTGGAAATCTCGCAGTAGATCTCGTGATCCTATAGCTTGCGTCGTTTTGACGCAATATCGCAATGTTACAGACGGACAGACGGACAGACGGACGCCCAGAAGATGGCTAAGACGCGCGAAGCATTCTGCTATCGAGCGTAAAAACGTGTAAGTTATTAAAATTAAACAGCAATACGCACATCTGCAAACGTGGTTATGTACAATTTTGTTCTTGTTCAATATGTTTTTTTTACATTAAATAGACTGCAGCTGTATAGAAACTTGCATTCAAATAACCAAAATTAACAGTCTTGATAGGCTACGTTTGTTCTAAAAGATTGCTGTATATGAAAATGCACAAACCTGCAAAAATGTAATTTAGAAAAGTATACGAAAACTGGTGCGAGTTTTAAAAAACAATCTTCTATACACCACGTTTCACGCAAAACCCCAAGCCTATACACGACCGCCCAACGAGGAGCTGCATTGAACCAACACATCTGTCGCCAAGCAATTTGCAATCGCATCAGCAGTATGCCGTGGCGCCGTGTAAAACACGAAACATAATTATGCTAATTTTGCAGATGTTTCGTTTTTTTATTTTACACGCAACCACATCTAAAATGCTTTTAAAACGTCTTGCGTAAAAATCTGGGAAAATTTCAGCAAAATCTCAAGCGGGATCTTGCACGCGTCTATCTTAAAGTCGCGGCATGTAAAATAAAGAATTGCTATGCTTGCTATGTCGCGTTTATCGCACCTTTTAACATGTGATTAGTTCTGTGTTTTATTAAACAACTTGTAGAGTTTTGTAACGCTGAGGTAAAATACAAAATTTTGTGTCCGTTGATAGACATAAAATTTATCACATCTTACCTTATCGTATATGTTACTGTCTTAATAGTTATTTTGTTACTTCGTATACTACTAATGTTATAAATTAATACCACACAACCTTTCATTATTATGTATACAAAATTGTTGATGCAGTTTCTTTAAGTTTTTTTGTAGTTCGTATTTTTATGGCTCATCGTAGCAATCACATTTGAGACAGTGTCTTATTGTTCTATCAGTCAACAGCTATTGGCTTACGGCTTAGTAAATAAATAGTAATCAACTGGCGGTAATCGTTGGTTGGCTACATTAAGTTGTTTCTGACAGTAATCGGAAGTTACCTGGCTGCAGAGAGTACGACGACCAAACTGCTGTTGAGATACGGCGAGCGATTCAACCGTACGAAGGAGAATGACAAAAGTGAAGAGCGGCGGCGAGTCGACTCGACGACGAGGCACTCACTGCAGTACGTGGCCACACGTAAATAACGACCTTTACAGCGAGTGAGCGCCGCGCGGTCACGACTGTATGGCTAGAGACGAGTCGTTAACAAGACGTTGGTTGCTGCTGCTGCTGATGACGACGACGATGATGACGACGTCTAGGGCCGCGGCAGTCAACCAGTCGTCGAAATGAGATCTATGTACTAGTGTAGTATAGCGGCATCGTCGTCGTCTTGGAGGCAGCGCGGGCGCACGATTGATCGTAGCGTCGAGGTGCTGTGCCGCCGGCGACTACTCACAGACGTTCTACAGACTGCCCAGCAAGTTGCGCCGCGCCGCAGTCAATGAGTGGGCGACCAAACACGGTGCAGACTCGGCGCTTGCAACTCATTGCTGCAGTAACACAACACCACCACCCGCCCTGTGTGTTGTGCGAGTGTCCGTGTTGTCATCACTCTACCGTACACACCCAGACTGTCTCTGTCTGTCAGTCAGTCTGCTGGGCTTCCATTCTTATCCTCATCATCACACGCTCTATCCCCCGTCCGTTGCTCGCTCCTCGCTGCAGACGGTCACAACAAAAAATACCACATGGAAATGGCTTGTTGAAAATGACACGATGAGACGATTACAATGTGCTTGCGCTTAAAAACCAAAGAACAAGTCGACCGCATGGTACCCGGAGATGAACAATTAATTAAATTTATTATACTTAACTAAATAATTAATTAATTTTTTTGATAATTTTAATTTTAGTTGACTGCCAAGAAATTGTAATTTAAATGGTAGTTAATTGGAAAATATTATTAATATATACAATTGCATTTTAATTAGATGCTTAACTGGATTATTGTTGCCACCATAGCACTGAGACGACAAAAAGAGTGCTAACATTTGTTTTATAGTGACTATCAGTAACCAAAAAATAAACAAAATCAAAATAAATGCGTATTTACGTTTTTCTTATTCAAGTTTAGAAAAAAATTTGAATAAAAATTTAAAATTGCGATACTGCCAGTGCGTTGTGTTTTATTTAACTTGTGCTTCCACTTTAAGCTAATTTTAATTAATGACGAACCAACAAATACATTCTAATCAAATAACTGTGAACTTTCATCAATTTTAGTTTTAATTAATGGGCATTTTCAAATTTTTAGTAATTACAAAAATTGCCAATTAGTCCCATATCTGACGGTACGAAGCTAGAGTTAACCAAAACACTAAAAATGACAAAAAAACTTGATAAATAGTTTGAAATTTAGTTAATGACTAACCTGTAGTAACTACGATAGTAAAAACAAACGAAAAAATACCTACGATAATAAAAACAAACCATTATGTTTTGCTGCTGGCGTTTTCTTCTGCTTTTGTGGTGCATAATCTCGAAGGTTCGCCGGCTGACTGCCACCAAGTTTTGCATTGTGTTACAAAGTAAGTGTAATTTGAAACATTTGGCTAGAAATTTGGGGAACTTCATTTCCTAAAATATAGTGGTATAAAGTACTAAAAATTAAAACACAACTTTGGACAATTGCCGACGTCGACGTGGCTTTTTTAATCACGGTATAGCCTACTCAACTTTTCAACTTTGGCTATACTGGCTACAATTCTGCTCCAATCGGCTAACTCCAGTGAACTCTCAATGCTGAAACAGTTACCGTATTTGACATTAAGCCGGTTGCGTCATAAAGTCACACGTACTGATAATACCGGAGAAACGCAATGTCGATTGATAGACCTAGATAGTACGGCAGAGGACGATAAAATGTTATGCGCAATGCTGTCAACTGTAGGAAAGGTTGCTCGTCGCGACGCCAGCAATAGTGCTTACGTCACAAGCCTTCGCCACCCACCGTCCAATTTGACGATCGAATGACTCGCGTGCGACGTGGGTGGCACACACTGCACGGAACTCAACTACCGGTCATGCTACGTGTCTAAATACTGCTACCAAAAGCAACAATCTTCGTATTTGTCGGCCATATTAACTCATTAATATACTTCCCAAAAAATGTCTTCGCCCTTTTCAACGCGCTGCAACGCGCGTTCAAACGCAACGCAACGCGCAGCCGTAGTGGAAATAGACCTTTATTGTCACTGCTGTTTACTTCCCACAGGTTGTCTCCGTATTCTTGTAAAAGTATACGCTCGCTGTTTTGAAGTAGGCTACTTTATGTGATAACAACAAAGTACATGCACTCAAGAAATGTTTACAAGATAGTTGAATATGACGAAAGAGATTTCGACGATGCAGACCATTAGTGACTGAGGGCAGCAGTCAGACCAGTGGTTGCTGTATGTCGCACGCAAGCAATTTCTAGGCTTAGTTAACAGAGCGTAGCAGATCATTCATTTCGCATCAGGTCTGCCCGCCTCTCACACGATTCTGGCTACAATTATATCTCCATAATATCACATTTTGCCTTAAGCAAAAACAGTTGCTGAAGACAGTTGAGTCTGTTTTTTGTAGCACAGCGCTATTACAACATTGCGTTAGCATTAATTGCCATTCGCATATCTACTACACGCATATGCCACTACACGTATTGTGCATTAGCGTTGCACATTATAGAGATTAAAAAAGCTTCATAGGCCTAAATTGTACAATAGTATAGCAAACCAATTGGAAAAAGTCTGCAGATTAATAATTGACTGAAACAAATCAAAAACTGTAAAGTGATTTATCTTCGCGTTGTAATGACTGCTAATCAAACTATCTAACACAATATCTAACAGAACAGCATTGTGCTAGGGCCTATCGCATTTTTTGATTTAAAATGTTACTATTATACAGGATGCGGCAAAAAAGTAGCCCCTTAAATTTCTTCGCTGTTTTCTCAGCAACAGTTCAGCGTTTTAATCTGAAATTTTTACAGATTTATTTCTGGAATTGTTCTACGGCGAAATGCCAAATAAAATTAGATTCCATTGAAAAATAACGAAGTTATAGACTTTTTAACATGACCGCCTACCGATTTTTCAGCGTTAAAAATGTTCAAGCTACAACACCAGTTCAATAACATCGCTAAAACAAGTCAAACGACACAGTTAACTAATGTATCACATGCCAGATTTCTATTGTCACTGTGAATGTTCGAAGTGTCCATCGACAGCTCCAAGCTCCAACACAAGCCTTCAGTCGCTTAATTTGAGAAGTCTTTCACCCTCTTGTCGATCGGTCCTTGTAATAGGTTGCCCCAGATAACCTGAAGCAATTCCTTGAGTTCAGCGATTGTTTTCGGCTTTGTTTCAAGCTTGCGGTAAGCCTCCAACATTGCACATCACACGTGATAGTCCACTGGGTTTGTATTCGGCGAATTTTGTGGCCATTGATTTTTGTGATCAAATCTGGACAGTCGGCCCACAGCCAGTTATGTGTCCTGCGCGATGTGTGTGCTGGCGTGCCGTCCTGCTGGAAGATGAATCCGGTGGGCAGCCGGCGATTGCTTTAAAAGAACGATAATTTAGTGTAAAATTTCAAATTAAAACTCCAAACGGTTGCTGTAAAAACGGCGAAAAACTTTAGGGGGCTACTTTTTTGCCGCACCCTGTAGACTTGCACTTTTGATCAGCTGTGCGTTTAGTTCTGTCTCGTCTCGTGTCGACTTTCCAGGTTGCCTATAGTTCCAGTGTGGTTGAAGAAGCATTGTTGCGTAGCGGAGTAAATAAACAAGGTGACGCAGATGTACGAGTGATCAATAGCGACACTGCTGAATTCGTCTGTACATAGTGGCCGATTAAACGAGGCTATTTACTTTTGATCTCAGGTAGCCATACTTAAACAGAAGTTAATAAAATTGTCCACCGTTTTAATCAGAGATAAATGTTTGCTTCGCCCTGGATTGCTGACCTTCTCTTTGACCAACTTCAAAGCTATTTTACAACTGATTAATCTCTCTAAATTTTTAATGTATTTCACTAATTAGGAAAGTTATTTGTGCTCCTTTGCTACTTTTACACTGGCCTATTATTGTTTGTTTTTTTAACCTTTATTATTATGTAACTGTGATCGATGTCAGCGCTGAATAATAAATAAATAAATGAAAACGCAGCATGATTTGCAGCAATACGCTGTTGCAAGTAGTGAGTACTCATTCAATAGAACAAAATAGTCGGCGACTTGTTAAGAACTAGTACATATCAAACAAAACCTTATTATGAAGTCGTAAAGTGTTGCGGACAATTCTGTTTCATGAACTGTGTTTCTCATTCCTTAATGGACAAGACAGCAAAAGCCAAATATAGTAAGAAAAACTAGTTTTTGATACATATCTCAAAAAAATTTTTTAACGTGTCAAAAAACTATCAACACTTGTTTTAACAAGAAACCCAGCTATCGCTAAGAAAAGCCGACCGTACCACCTACGTTTGTAGCCCAGCCTCCGATTTCCAGTCACAGAGAGAAAGCAGTTTGTCAGAGGTGAGACAGTTCTATGCACTCTATGTCAACTGAACGCTGTCTCGAATTCTACAATAAACGCTAGTATAACAGACATCGCACGTGGTCATTTCGCCAAGCGATATTAATAGCTACTGCTCCATGCACGTGGTCATCTCGCAAGATGATATAAACAGCTACAGAGTAAATGAACAAGGAATATATCGGACGCAGATTTTACAAATATTTCTCACACTAAAAACGCTTAGCTCGAGAAGACACGCTACAGCCTCCTGTTGCAGTACTGACCTTCAAGGTCATTCAAACTGAAAGATTTTCATGTCATTTAAAAACCAATAGGCTCTATCTCGCACCGTTTAGCCGCAATAACGTAAGGTCATTTAAGGTCAATGATTTCTATTTAATCTGTTAACTTGCTTTCTATTAGTGATTAATTAGTAGGCCTAACCTAGGCCGTATCTATCACCATTTCCGAGATACGGCCACTTAATTATAGCTTTAAACATTCCATTTAAAATTGCGGCCAAACCGCTGCAAATGGACACGTGGTTACTATTGACAGTCTATAGGAAGTCGATACCGCTCTATTCGATGGTACCATCGCAGACTCCCTACGACTTACCGTTTAGCCACAATATCGTACAATTGGCATTGCATACTGCGTTATGATCCTTTAAGCTCATCCAAGGTCAATGATTTCCATCTTACCTGACACGGCGTATGCGACTTTCTATAAGTAATTAATAGTAACCTAGGCCGTATCTTTTACCGTTTCCGAGATATGGCCAGTTTTCCTTGAAAACGCAGATTTTTTTCCACTTCCTTCATTCAACCCCTTGGAGCAGATGGCTGAAATTCTGCATGCCCGGGTTTAACACCCATGGTTAATTATTCGTGTAAAACCTTTTTCCTTTGCCTTACTGGTTAGCTACAATACATCCGTTACCGACAGACGGACAGACGACGGACGGACGACAACTCATGCTAATAGCTTGACCGTTACTTAAGTACGGTCGGCTAAAAATTAAACAATGTGGTCGTTAGTGGCTCGACTTAAGAACCTGCGGACAAGTGGTGCTGTGGAAGCTAGACTCCGGCAGAGATGTGACTGATCAGTCTTCACATCACTTGCCGGCGTGTATTGATGCAGTAGGTCATCAGCACATCATTATGAACTGATGTGTATGCCGTAGCTACACGCACCAATTTTCTCGTCCGAGGTGTTGTCCGACATCGACAGGCCTTCCGAGTTTAGAAACCTCCTCAGAGGAAATCGGTGCGTGTAGCCACGGTTTTAACACGATGACGCAGTTGCTGTTGCCTACTGAACGGTTTTACTTTCTTGGCTTTGTTCGTTTTCTGCATTTTCTCGTCTTCATTCGGTCAAGTCGCATTATAAATATAAACGTCTTACTGCTAACTTGTATAAAAATTGCTAACGATACGATGCAAAATAGCTCAAAAAACCAAATCCGTTAAAGTTGTTATGAAAAATAAACTGCCGCGTTTTCTAAACCACAGTGTATATTTGCAACACGGTGATCGTTGGCCACCGCACTGAACTGAGGCGCATCTCGCTGTCAACGTAAGACGTTTCCCATGCAGCAGCAAGCAGTGCTAAGACGCTTTAATTACAGTTGCCAGATAACGTCGTTGCGTTGCGGTGCCGAGCGGACCGGCGCAAGCCCGACTGCCTGCACTCCTGCCAGCTCTCCCGCGGCGTACTGCCTTGCATCGTCCTTCGTCTGCACCAATTACCGACGTTCTGTGTCGCAGATGTGGTGCTTCAGCGGCGACAGACGAATAACCAAGCTAAGTAGTTCATTTGCCGGTGTGCCGGCGAGCGTCGCTGTGCTGTGCTCAGCTCCGGGCGCTTGCTGCCACGACGATGATGGTGATAAAGAAGACGATAAAGTCCTAGTCATCCAGGCAGCCACGGTGTGCACGCGCTGTGTACAGCGTCACACGGCGTGCAAACAGCGTCTCCGCGTTCGCGACCAATAACCACGTCATCGGTTCTGTGTGTTAAACACCCGTTGCTGTTGATGCTGCTGCTGGGCATGCTGTTTGCAGCGTTTGCGAGATGTTTACGAGCTTCTGTCGGCTAAATCTTTTCTGACGTCAGTAACATCTTACGACATACACATGCAAAGAAATGAGTAATCTTTGCTGTTAAGTTCATATCTCTGTTTGCTCAATTAAATTAAAATTTTGCGCCAAGCCAGAAAGACAGAAAAAAGTGTCGATGCCGATTACAATCCGGGTTCGGATCACGATCCGAGTCACGTTTTGTATTACATAATTCTTTATTTTCTATTACAGCTCGATTGACAGCCAATTTACATGTAAAATACGTACTCGACGAAAGTTCGAACTGTCTGAGTGCATTCTTGATATGTCGATTGCATGTAGTGTTGCGCTTCAGATGAAGATGCAATTGAAATGTTTACGATCACTCGAAGACCGAACTTGATTTCCACTGGGCAGCAGCGTTCTTTTCACACACGATTGACTGCGCGCTTTCTCTATCAGAAAGCGCATGCGTTTAGGCTATTCTCCGTAGAATTAGAGCAGAACTCTACCAACACTAATTGAGCGTAGCTTACGTTTTAGCTTTCAGCCTATCTTAAACGATACAATTTCTTAAACGCAGTGTGCAGACGTAAGCCCCTAAGTCACATAATAAGATCTTATGCTATTTTGCCACTACATACAGACTACAGTATTTGCATTTTAACCACTGCTTCTAGAAGCTTCTTTGTAATTGCTTAGCCTCTCAGGTAATAAAAATTATCAACAGCGACCCAAACAAAATAAACAAATAATTTGTTTAAACACACATTGTATGAAGTGCATATCAATATATGATAAAATGAGTCCACACGCTCTCTGTATTCGGTTTTTACGCGCGACAGCATGTAATACTTCGCGCGTCTTAGCCATCTTCGAGGTGTCTGTCTGTCCGTTCGTCCGTCTGTCTGTCTGTCTGTCACACCCTTGAGCGGTGCAAGTTAGGATCACAAAATCTTCATACACTGTGGACTGCCACAAAAAGTCTAGTTTTTTTTGTGACGAAATTTGGTGCCGCTGGGTAAGGGTTTTCCCTCAAACGAGGGCGTTAAAGATTGGTACCCACCTTAAAAACGTTATTTTGCCGCTATTGGCTTTTCTAGTGTGAAAACGGTTGCAGATAGATACAGACATGTTGCTTATCATAACAAGCACTGGTCACGGGCTTTTTAGTTTTATCAACACCGATAACCTTAAACGACTTGAATCCCCAAAAAGGGTTTGTGCAATTTTTTAGCAATTTTTGGATGCAACTCACATTTCAAGAGTGAATAGCGACGAAATGGTTGGAGATATACTAAAACAACTGCATGCGGAATTTTCAGCATCAAACGTAGATTTGAGTAGTTTTAAGTTCCAACCATTTATGTTTAATGTGGCCTGCGCACGAGAGCGTGAAAGAGAGGTACCCCTCTAAAAAGTGGTTATTTTACAGATATTGGTTCGTCTAGCGTGAAAACAGTTGCCGATAGCCATGAACATTCTGCTTATCATAAAAAGCACGGGTGACGAGCTTTTTAGCGGTATTAACATCGATGACCTTAAATGACCTTGAATTTTTTAAATAAGGTGTGTTCGTGTTTTTTTGCGATTTTCGGCTGCAGTGTACACTTCAAGGGTGATTGCGACGAAATGGCTGGATCTAGACAATGTGCGAACTATGGAACTGCTAAGGCTGTCGCGCGTCTCATGAGCTTTGTTCAAATTATAGAAATTTTGCAACTGAATGTTTAAAGAATACATACATATCTTTTCAGAATTTAGACTGTCTGTGGAAGCAAAAATGATTTGTGTAACAAGCAGTTGAATGATCAATGTTTCTACATGGAGACGAATTAGGAAGTAGCCTACACGATTTTCGTAAGCTGACATAAATTTTGCACTTCATCCTCTGTATCTAAATATTTCCCTATCGCTCATCGTTTATTATGCGCATGTAATGAAAATGAGCTGCATCGACTCTGCGATCGACGACGTATTTCAAAGGACTGACCGATTCGGTCGGGTCACTTAACATTGCGTATTGGCATCGTTACCGGTTTGTATTTCAAGACATCATTTCGTGACAGCTTGGCCGGCTGCAGACTAACTACTGTGCGCTTAGCAACTTGTCTCTGCGTATGTTCTGTGACTATCAAACAATTTCGAAAAAGCAAGACAGGCCTGTTGGAATCAGGTAATAAGATCTATGCCGCCAATGACTTTGCCAATTTTTTATGACTTTGCCGCACATCAGACTGTTTTAATTTAGGCCTAACAGTATTCTGTTGAAACGACAAAACATAAGCCTACTTACATGTACATAGTACTCACTTTAGTTGAGGCGTCTATCTCTCGAGTTTTTTTCGACGCCGGAATGTACGAACTGCCTGTACAGAGCGACACATCAAAGTTGGTCGATTGACCGTCGTTAATGTCTACAAAGTGCGCAAGGCTTAGTGCGTCAGCGCTGATCAAGAAATATCAGGTGGACACAGCTGGCACGTGGTTAGCGTCAAAGTTGCGTGGACTAACAGCGCTTTTATTGCTTTACTGTTGAGCGGTTAATTCGGGTGCGGGTGAATTAATGGACAAGTGCCGGGGTACGGTTAGTATGGTATACAAATTTTATGCAGTAAAACACACAAATACAAACAATAATAACAAAGCAAATCATACGTGCACAGTCGGTTTTTTACCCATTGCTCAGGGGCTTACAGGGATGCTTCCACTACATTCTCACCACCTTGGTATACAGTTTTCGGTCACCAAACCTATCTCTCTAACCATAAATTAAAAATTGGTCTGCTTTCCGTCAATTTACGGAACACCATGTTTACAGAACCAGTTCCGTAACAAATACGGATAATTTTGAGAAAACTCTCCGTATATTTACGGAAATTTTTTTACAGTGTAATGCAATACAACTACTATTAATATTACAGAAATTTATTTTTGTATTGCAGCTGTATTTGCAAACTCTTGCAATACAACCAGGGAGAGCGTAGCCACAAATTTGCTAAGAGGTCAAAACAGGGGGTCTCTGGACCGCAGCGGGGTCCGGGTGTACATAGCGCCGATGAGACTCTGGGCTGGGGCGGCGAATTTCCCAGAAACTGGAGACAATAACGCGTCATAGCTGCAGATCATCGCAAATTTTGTGCTCTTCATTTCGACTGTAATACATTGAAAAAAATCTCTATTTGCTACGGGAGGAGTTAACCATGCAATATTCCCCATTCCTCCCTCCCCTTTGGCTAGGATACAATACATTAAGTTTCCTGCAGGTTTATACAAATTTGCGGAGAACCTGCATTGTACACTATTAGGACTACATTGCAGAGGCTCGCATGATTGTAAACTATGCAACTTTGAAACATGATAAACCTATTCATTTTTTCGTACGCTTATTGCAGTTCTGTTGTAACTGTATGTTATTGCATTTGTGCGAACCATATAACGGAAATTTCACAGCGCTGAGATTTTGAACTCGTTCTCTTTTACCCGGCTGTCATCGACAGCGTCGACTACTAGACCTACACTCCGAAGTCTGAACGTCAGTAGTCTGCATGGTTTGCGTCCACGCTTGCTGCAGTTATGTTCTGCAATGCTCAGCCAATCTGCACCAATCCCACAGGCACTGTAGGTCAGGGATGAGCTCACGACGGAACAGTTATATTTAGTCTGATGAATATGACGCTGATGAAGCTGCCATCATTCAGAGCTCTGATCAGTATGCTGGCGGCTATACTGCCGTACTGTTGCACACTGACACACAGGTCAGTCGCGACACCTGGCGAATAGCTGTGACTTACTATTGGTCTGTCTATCTATGGCCCTTTAATATACTTCGGCCAAATATGGCCTAATGAAAACATGCTAAACCACAACAATAATCTGTGTCAGACACCTACGTGTGTAGGACCTACTACAGAGTTTTATTGCACACAGAGTACACAAGGTATTATTGCACACAGGGTACGTAGGTCAAAAAACGCGGCCATTTTTTTTAAATTACAGGTTATAAGTTTAAAAATGGCTTTTAATCAGATAGCCACAAAATTTGCCACAACTCAATGTCATTTCATTATCTCCGCCAATGGAACGAAGTAATTAGAGGAAATTATGAGATTGGTCAATCTGTCCGTCGTTGTGTGTGTCCGTCTGTCTGTTCGGCTTAGAGCAAAAGTGTCGTATCTGCAGGCTTTGGAGGCGGAGATATGCAATCTAACGAGCGCCTTCTAGTTTTTAACAATGAATCATAATTTATTTTAATCAACTGTGGCAGTAAAAAACGGCACAACCTAGCAAATGACAATAACTATGAAATAATGAGAAGCGCTTGTAAGTTTTTAGCCAAAAAATCGTGTTTTGGAATGCACCGAACAGACGACGTAAAACGTCCGTCTCTTTTTCAATTGCGTACGAACTTTTGTAGGTTAGGTGCGCAGAGCACTTTTATGACTGCAGACAGTGGTGTAGCCAGAAATTTCAATTGGGAGGGGCCTCGTTTTTCTTTCCTTTCCTTTCTTTGTCTTTTTTTGTCCCCCTCCTTCCTCTTTCTCTTTCTTTAACACTCCTCCCTCCCTTTCCTTGTTCTCCCCTTTCTCCTCCCTTTCTTTCCCTTAAAAGTAAAACCCCCTGAAATTTAGCTAGGGCGTCTGGGGAGCGCTGTGAGCTTTTAGCGGGGTCTAGGGCGGAGCCCCAACCGAAATCGAATTTGGTGCATTCATTTCAGGCTTTAAAAGATGAGATCTGGCGGCAACAATTTTCATTATTTTTTCTAAAATAAACTGATTAAATCGACAAATTTTGTGCAGTTTAAATGTATGCTTATATTTTGTTAAAAGGATTGGGGGCCTGGGTCCTTTGGCCTTTCCCCTTTTGTTTACGCCACTGACTGCAGATGAGCTGCTGCTTCACAAAATTTTAAAATTTCAATGTGCGAACTGATCGAAGACGGTTATTGTCTTTCGGTCATTCTGTCGTTCTACCGGCACCAGTTTTCTTCCGCGGCCGGCCTATACTCGTCCTGGCCCAATTCTTTTTGGAAAACTCCTCTAACAAACGCCGAAAGCTTCAGTTCTTTTCTTAAAGTAAAACTTTCATCAGCTCGCGGTCGTTTTTACTGATATTTCCCACACTCTGCAACACCGCTAAAAGATTCATCATGCGTTATGGCTGTTGTTAAGCGCCAGATAGCGTCAGTTTGTTTTTCAAAGTTTGTTTGAATAAATTATGATTTAATGTTAAGAATGATATAGGCTACCATCGATATTTGCTATGCTTGTTGCCAATGTCGAAAATTGGTCAATATTTGTCGACAATGTGGACAAACGTTGAAGGTTTACTATGTTTCACCATGCAGTAAAACATCACAGTTGACAAACGTTAAAAAAAATTGCATTCCAGTGTAGATTATTGAAAGCTATAAGCCTTAATTTTATGTTTTTGGCGTTTTGTTAGTTTTTGCTTACAACTACGGGTATACCGCAAGAAGTTAATTATGACTAACTTGTGGGCAAAAAACTGCTAAAACACCGATTGTCAGTTTTCGTAAACAGCTTAAAATTATAAAATATCGACTTAGACTTAATGTTTGGTATATTAAAATGAGATAATTTTTAGTACAATTAAGTAAACATAAAAACGAAATTAACAAAATAAACGGTATGAAGGCAAGACACATTTCCAGTCGGGAGATTGGTAGTGCCTACGGCTGCAGAAATAATGATGATTGTGATGATAATTATTATGATATATTGAGATATAAAAGCAGATGTTTGCAATGTTTAAAATGCTGGCAAGTAATCTATTTTGTGTTCATTATTTCGTTAATGCGATTTAATTTACAGCTTTGCTTAAAAATCTGTACCAACTAGGCCTATTTCGTTAACTATGCTTTCAAAGGTCAAAGCCAGTTCGTGATCATGCAGAATGAAGCGTCTTAATTAAGAAACAAATGAACACATGTCTATAACTGTTAATCGAGCCTATAACAAATCTAATCTGTTGTTTAATGGCATAGGCTACACTGACTGTAGCCTGTAGGCCTATTATTGTCTTCCCATTCAGACCGGGAAGGCTTAGCACTTGGAATGCGGGGAAATAATTGAAGTTGATTTCGTCGACAACAAAAGATGTTAGAGCCGAGTTTTAATTAATTATAACAGGTGCATGTCATTCAGACAGGCGAGATGTGCGATCTGATTTGATGAGGAGGCTTTGGCGCAGCTGTAATGCTGAGAAAAATATCACTAAACATGCACACTGTATCAGTCACACGAACCGAGTTACACAGAGATTCACGGCTTTTTATTGCCATTCGTTGCGACTATTGTGCTTTTAATATACGACGGTTTCTAAGTTCTTTAAAAAATCTTAAAATTTTAAAAAATTACTCGTTTTTGCAGATGGCAACAACGCGACCACTGACATGTCTTTCCGTTAGGAACATTTCTACACCGTGGGCCATAAAAAGGTGCCACTTTCATGTATTGAATAGCTCGTGAAACATTGGCTGACTTTAATAATTTTTGGCAGGTGACATTAAGAAAAAACTTGGTGCAAATGACTGTAGTTCACCTTGATATTGTCGCTACTCTACCTTGTGAAATGCAGAAGTCGTTATTTTCACTACAAAGCTAAAACTGATCAGCATCGCTGAAGCCGCTGACGGACAGTGAATGCTAAAATTAATTACCGGTGACATTGATCGCGTGTTATTGTACAGAGCTATAAAAGGTGATCGAATGGTGGTTGTGCGGACTGAAGGATGAGTGCGTGGCAGATCCGTGACGTCTGAAGTCTGATGATGATGATGATGATGATGATGGTATTGACGTTGTCTATGGCTGGCGCTGATTAGGTGAGTCTGTCGTGCTTAACGTTGCGGAAGTTGACAAGTGACGTCAGTTGCACTGCGCAGACGCACTGTGACGTACTAAGCACCGGGCAGTGCACGTTGTGCCGTGGTCGAGGGACCTCGCACGCAGGTAGAACTCAAACGACGATCCGAACGACTGCACGACCGTCTGTCAGCTGAACATTACAGACGAATGATGGTTAATGACTGATGACATCGGCGACGCAGGTTACCTTAGCTTTATTTATCTAAATTTTGTTTCCACCATATACGCTTTTTTCAGGCAAATTCGTTTCGTTTATGTATTATTCCGTGGCCACTTTCGCTTTGGTATCATCACGCCTTGATTTCGCCAACTCTGAGTTAGTCGGTGGCTCACAAAAACATATAGCCCGTCTACAGCGAGCGCAGCATGCATTTGCTTATAGAGTCGTCACGCAGCAGTTCACTTGCTTTTTTCTTCTTACGTCCACCGACCTTCTGGCACAGCTTCATTGGCTTTCTATCAAATAGCGAATCAGGTTCAAGCTTGCTTATAAAGCTATACATACCAGTAGCCCTCATTATCTAGCCGATCTCCTACGTCATCACAAATCTACAATGTTTACAGGCTTATCTTCCAGCCATTTACTTGACGTTCCTTGCCATAACTTGTCTTTTGGTTCCCGTACTTTCCACGTTTCCGCATCACAAGTGTATAATTTTGTTTCTTTTCATATTTGTCAAGCTCAAACACTTATCTCTTTCAGACGTTATCTTAAGACTTATTATTTTCAATCTACCTATCTTGCCCCCTTAGCGCTCCTCTTAAATGCGCCCTGATTCTCTTCTGAGATTTTGGCGCTATATAAATTGGTACTTACTTACTTATTGTCTAATAATTATATACAGACAGTCAGACAGAAAGGCAGATAGATGTGATCGTATGATCGCATAAAGCGAGCTTTATTACGCGTAACGTCCGTCGCCTGTTAAAACGGCATCATCATCATATTCGTTTAATAACGACAGTTGACAGACCGCAACGAGTTACAATACAATTAATCAAAAGTAGTTCGTGAAATAAAAAGAAAAAAAAGCTGTTATAAAAACAAATGCATACGACGAGATCAAAAAAACTGCAGAATGTAAAGTAACTGTAAAGCAACTTATATGATATAAATGTCAATAGTCAATAGCTATTCTTGTGCAACATTCTTGTGATATAGTCACAACCGTCATAACTAATCTTATGTGAAAGTTCTAGATTATGGCGTCTGGGCCTAAGATCATAATCGTGAGTTGTTTCTTTAGGCAGCAGATAGTGGAGTGTGTGTTTCGGGTTATTTTGGTATATTGCTGAACAGTTTATCGTCAGCGTCTTCAACGAGCTGCTGGAATGTTAGGTCATCAGTTCGGTATAACCCTAGACGTAAGGGCCTACAGCTTTGGCTGAACTTGATAAAGGCGACCGTTGGCTCTGGCTGCCCCTGGTTATGGCATACGGGAAACTGACCGAATTCGCACTAGTGCCCCTTTGAACTAACGACTGATCACCCTACTGCACAGCTGCTGTTCATAGTGACGCAAGACGATGACAGAGAGAGGAAGAGAGTAGATTATAATTGCGCCAGAGACTGCTGGTGTTCGGCCGAAACTGGTTTATGTGTGTGCTGGATGTGAGTTGGTTCGTTTGATGTGCAAGTCAGTTTATAACAATTTGTCGTCGTCCCGGCTGCGACACGCGCTGCTGCTGCTGCTGCTGCTGCTGTGCATCTGTCAGTCCTGACATCAGCCGCGACGCACTAGATAATGACTCTTGCACGATGCTGCCACGCATATCAATGCGCCTGCGTCACCGGTGCATGCAGTTTTTGCCATGTACTACAGTGCTCTTGACTGGGCAATCACTTTGTTGACAGTGAAAAAAAACAGTGCGTAAGCTGTACATTCTCGAATTTTAATTGCGCCCGGAAACAGCAGTTTCCTTTCTCGGCGGGTTTATATTTTGCTGGCGTTTTTTCTTTTTCTTAGTTTTCGCCACAAGATCTCCGAGCTTCGTCGGCCGATTGGCGTTGGCCCACTTTGAATCGCGTTCTGCACCTAAAAATCGATTTGAGTTTGGGCCACGTGACTTTGCTACGAAGAAAATGTTAATTTTCTAATTTTTTTCCAATCGGTTTTACGGCGTCGGGCGGATTTACTTTGGGCTTTGTCCCAAATTTTTACTTTTATGTTGGACTTCTAAGAGTTTACGATAACATCACACTTATTGGGAACTAGCGAATATTCCATTTGGTGGACTACTATAAGGCGGGGCGGAACAATTTTTTTATTAGTTATTTGTAGGCCACAGGACATAAAAACGTGAGATTTCTTAACGTTTACACTAAAGACCAATTTGCCTGCGCAATACCAGTATTGGCAACAATCGTCGACACCAAAAATAGTGAGTTGTTTTCGTGGGTCAGATATGTGAGTCGAATCAAATCTGTTTTTTTTTCGTATAATGACTTTCTCCGAAACCTCGACTAGTACAGCGTAGAACTAATCGTATCAGTCTGTTTACAACTTTTCACGTGATCTTTAATGAACTGGCACGCCATTAAAATACTACAGACTTTCTCAATTGCTGTTATCAGGCATAATGACGTCAGCAGCTTAAAACACATTTTTTCACGAGATCATAGTTGTATTAAAACCTAAGCACTATTTAAATGAATGGACTAAAAGTTGTTGTTACTTCTCTGACTATTCCAATTTTTTTTGACCGATTGTTATATTTTTATAATGTCACTAATTCGCGCGCTGTGCAGACCAATGCAATTGCGTTCGTGCCACGTGACGTTACTGCGAGGGAACTGTGAACCCCCTAAATTTTTCCCCAATCAGACTTTCAGCGCTGAGCGGACTCACGTTGTGCTTTGCCTTAAATTTCTAATTACTTCTTTCGACACGGTAGTTCCCGGCGGGCTCAAATTTGCTAGCGTTTATTCTTTTTTCTCGCCCTGAGATCTCCGAGCTCCGTTGGCCGATTGCAGCGAAACGTTGCCACGTGTTAGCAAGTATATTCGATTGAAAAATGCAAAACCAAAAATTGGGCAGGCTTTTCCTTAAACAAATTTTAGGGCCAAAATTATATGCAAAATTTGGCGTTCTGCGTATGTTAATGCATTTGAGTTCGAGCCAGTGATTTTGCTACGACGAAAATTTCAACCGCTTAAATTTTTACCCAATCGGACTTACAGCGCCGGGCGAACTCACGTTGGGCTTTGCCTTAAATTTTTAGTTTTTGTTATAATTTGTCATAACAAGTGATCGTTTGATAATATTTATAGTTTATCTGTATAAGTACCGAGTACTCTATACTTTAATCTATTTTGCTGTAGTTATACAAACTACAAACACCGTAATATTTGTATCGCATTTACAACATATTATGCTTACTTATTATTTAAAACTAATAAACTGACATACTGTTGTAGCAAATTTGGTTATTACATATCTATTTTATTTTGAAAATACGAATTACACGCACTCCAGCTTATAAGTAGCGGTCACAACGTATTTTAAACGTAATTAAGTCATATGATTTTACATTTTAAAACGTAAGTTATTTTCTATTTTCAACACCAGTCTTTGTCACAAGCAGTACAGTAAAAACATTTCTGCATATTTTTGGTAAAACAAAAGTCGAATATCAGTTTAAAAGTGTTTGTTTTAAAACAAATTGTCTTTTCGTGTTTGGCAAGTTGTTGTTGAAATGCTAAGCAACAAACGTCGCGACGCTGACAAGTGACAATGAAGTTGTCACTTGTCAGGGACGTGCTTGCGCGTGACTGTGCCTCTACCCGTGTGTGGATACACAGATAAGAGACACTGGCCAAAAATACACAAACTCCACTCGTTTCAATTCGTTGTGGATTTGTTGTACAACTAGCTGTCTGATTGGTCCACAACTAATCTAAGTAGTGGAGTTTGGGTGAGACAGAAAGAGAAAGGCTACGACTGATCGGTGTAGGGTACTGGAGGTGGTGGTCGATGTCTGCAGGTTGTGTGTGTGACGCTGTGTGATCGTTGAGGGTCGTACGTCGTCCGTCCGTCCGTCGTGCACCGGTGAGTCGCGGTGTGTAGTAGTCTACCTCGGCCTTGCCTCGTCCAGTGAACACACGACACGCCGGTATCACATTAAAATGTCTCCTCCGTGAAAAATCCTCCAGGGGAAAGATAATCACGAATTTGATATGTCTCGCCCTTATTAAGATATCGCCCGCTCCTTAAAAGTCTTCCCATTATAGAATCGCCCTCAATCAAATCAATCAATCAATCGAAGAAATTTGTATAGCGCGTCCTACAGTCCTGAATGGCAGCGCTTAACAACTAAAAACACTACGCCTA
>Ga0056128_1001883_pt1 | contig 24316 bp, 13 predicted proteins | sample WorMetLIZISLAND2_FD_71113 | JGI IMG/M metagenome (GOLD analysis project Ga0056128, IMG submission 71113) | Marine gutless worms symbiont microbial communities from Max Planck institute for Marine Microbiology, Germany - Olavius geniculatus... ... | reverse complement strand
CTACTCTGACGAGGACGGCCGTGTCGGCATGTCGTCTGGATCGGGCAGCCAGCAGACAGCAGGTGGTCTGGATGTGATGAGCGACATTGCCGTGCAAGGTGACTCAACTATCAACACTGATGACAGAGCTCGTATTATTGACCAGTCAGCTCGCTTCTTGGCCAAGTCCGCCTGGCGTCGTTTATCAGTCGTCATCGATCGCTTCTTCTTCATTGTCTTCGCCGTTATCCTCATTGTCACCTGCTTCACTTTCTCCGGATATCTCTAGTCACTCATCAGTGGCGTAGGCTATTTAGGGACTTGCGCTTGTTCTCCCTTTCGCATGCGAAAAAATAACGAAAAGATAAATATTCGTCGTAAGAGGAATGCATAAAATCAAGCCTAACGTGGAAATATTTTGCTTTAGCCATAAAATGTGCACACTTTTTAGATTTCTAAAAACGCCAGTGGGCACCTGTATACAAGCTGCGCTGGTATAGTACCGTATGTAGGCTTATACCTTTAAAATGAGCAAAACTCAAGCGCCGGTCAGCAATATTACAAATATCGCCGTCTCGTTTACACTCTTTTGTGAATTATTCAATTATCATCTTAGCTTATAGGCCTACAGTTTTACATAACAAGCGACGATGTCAATACGCTTTATGTCGACATGTATGCGGCCGCCTTCTGAGTTTTTGTACGCGCTGTGCAGTGGGCGCGATTGAGCCGGCCGACAGGTCAGCGTGTCCTCCACCGGCCGTAAGCATTTAGCTCACGTGAGATATGCGTCATTTTCTGAAGATTTCTAGATGCTAGATGACGTTGACATTTGACCCTTTGCGCGGAAATTTGGCATGCCGGTAGGCCTACTTTTGCATAGAAAAATGCGTCTTTTGGTTTTCGATTTATATTCTTGTACTGAACGCACTGACGAACAGACGGACGGACAAACGATCAATATCCGTAGTGCGGCCTATTAGGATGGCCGCACAAAATAATGCTATGTTGTACAGAGGTTGCAAATGTGATTATTGTAACAGCAGAGCGTCGATAGGAGCTGCTTGAAGTTTATCGTTGATACTATTTGATGGTAAAGCGAATTCGGTTGTAATCACGACGTGTTTGCGATTAATTATTTAATCGATGGGTGCTTCGCAGTTACTTTTGGCGGGTTTCGTTGCTATTTGACAGGGAAGAGGTCTCAGTCTCGACGTCTCGATTTCGAGATGGTCTCGAGACGTACTACCATCTCGTCTCGGTCTCTTGTTGGTCTCGACTTGTCTCGGGTCCCGAACTATTTCGTTTCGTCGAGACGTTTTGCGCAGGCGTGTGCCGCGCATAGCTGCATCTAGGCCGACAATAGCTGTCCGAACTATCAACTTTTAAGCCACAAAACCTTCACATTGCTGCGAAGTCGTTTTTAACTTGTCGACGCATTTCTTAATCTTTGATGCTGCTGCTAATGCTACTCACGTTGTTTAGTTGATCAATTGGCTTTTCGCTGTTTTGCTTGATCTGATGGTTTGTTTGAGACGTCTATGTGTAAGTAAGTAAGTAAGTACGTACGCAAATAAGCAAGTAACTAAACGAGTAAATAAGTAAATTAGCAAGTAAGTAAGTAATTAGTTATATCGCATGCGGAACAATCCGTAGAGTAAGCATAGATTAACATTTAACACCATACGTAATCGTGCGCGTGGCGCGGTGTTGCAACCCTGTGGTTCCTTTGCATTTGTTAGGCTTATCCACTGCGTACTTTTTAAAGAGCAACTAGTTTGAGACGATCTGCTTTATAACGGACAAACTCAGCCATGATTTCGCAGTTATTTGTACAGTTTAAGCTACAGTGTAGCCTATTCAATTTAAATTACTGCATAACAGTGAAAGTTGTGTTGTATGTGTCATTTAAGCGCCAACGTAATAGGCCTACAGAGTACAGAATGAAAAACACTGCGGATATTGCAGTACAATATATACGTTGAAAGTCCAACACCAGTGCAGATACAGAGTTTGACACAATTTTAGCAATATATTCACACACACAAATAAATAATTTATAAAACACAGTATATACAGGATGCTACTTGATAAACAATGAGCAAGCATATTTTCGCTGCGCCATTCTACAGTTCTGTGAATAAAAGTGAACCAGTTGTGAAGTGCGATTCAGCGATTCACGTTGGAACAGAAATGACCAGAAAAGTCGGCGAAAGTTTAAACGAACAAACGACGGATAAACGCATGTAATTATCTTCACGTATCACACAGCTAGATAAGCAACACTGTTTATGTTAACCAGCCCATTCACATGATTTAATTTTGTTGTGGATTTTAGCTATAGGCCTCCTAGGCCTGCGTAACATGCTGTACAACACATCCGCGAAACCGACAGCCAGTCGTGAGTCAAAAACATCATGACGACGGCAATGACATCATCAGATCCGACACTGCGTTATGCATAGCTTCCATTTAATGCAACGCACGCAGCGTACACAACTCGAGCCCATTGCATACTTTTTGACGCAACTAACGCAAGTAACGCAAGGTCCAAAACGCAAGGATAGAAGCGGCGTACATTCTTGTTTTGCGTTTCTTGCGTCCGTTGTGTAAGCTACGTTGTGTACTTTGCATTGTATGGAAGGTATGCTTTACGGAAGAGTCAAAGAGAGAGGACTGGTGGTGATTTGTTGTGACGTCTGACGACGAGTGAAACGCGGCCGTCCGGGAGCGCTTTCAGGTAGTTCCAGGCCTCGTAGAGCGACATGTTCGCGAACTGTTTGCCGTTGACGCAGACGATCTCGTCTCCCGGACTCAGTACGTATCGCGCCGCCACGTCGCCTGTCCGCACAATCGAAAATCACGCTATTAGACACGTCTTATTTGCTGACCTGCTTCGTCTTTCTATCTTTCACTACAGTGTCTGCGGTGTTATTTCCCACAATCTCATTCCAGTCGAGCGTGACAACTGAAACGCTCCCCATGTCTGTTTATAATCGCACCTTCCACGCAAAACACGCCGGCGAACACAGCTATGACATGAGCATGTTCGTAAGAACTATTTATACCTCACTACATTCGCATTATACACTCGAGATCGTGGTATAAAAAAACCTATACTTATTGCGGTCGCATCCGTAATTCCTATCTCTAGCATTATGTCTGCAGTGGTATAACGGGTTGATAACTTCACGGGTGCACTCAAGCGTGACCAAACGAACGACCACGTAGGTTACACGACTGACCGTCGGCGACCGTGAAATAAATATCAGATAAACAAGTGTCAGAAATGTACAAGTTCTTTTTAACACTTACTCATTTCACTCCAGACCGTGGTTTGACATGTACATAACTTATAATTTATAAATAATGTTTAACACAGGCCATAGCTATTTTGGCGGTAAGCGCATTGCAGTAAACATGTCAATTTAGTGTAAGGTTGGTGATCAAATGGTATTGGATAGGGCGATAATAAGTTCTCACAGGTGTCCACTGCTTGCTTGCTTGTTGTCCGTCGCGAGCGACGATGACGCTATAGGTGTCTATAGTAGCTATTCCGCTATGTTCACTTTGTCATAAAAGTTTGAATAAAAAATATTCTGATCCCCAAATATCTCCTTTTTGTGATGTAATGTCTAACTAACAATATTACAGTATTACAATTAGCAATATTGTGTGTAACAAATGGCATGTCATTTCATCCAACAGCTTCGTCAAAAAGCACGGGTGTGACAGACAGACGCACAGACCATTCTAAGTCTAAGGGAACGTTAGTCGCAATAGCCAACGTCACTAATAGTTTCAGCTACGCCGCCTAATAATTATAGTAGTTGCTCGTTAACATAATTAACAGACCACTGTCCCCACGACTCGGTAGTATTAACTGACCGTCGAAGTATTATGATCATGAACAGTAAAAACATGAGTCTTTAGGACGCCACAAGGCCCTACGATGGTACTGATCTCCGTCTCCTTAGCCCCCAGACAAACAACAGTTTACACTGCCAGATCATGGATAAGGAGCTAGTGCATTGTGCAGTGTGCCTGTTTCCGCTCCAACTGCTACTAATTGTGTCAAGCCACGGACGGATGGCCAGGCTGAGTTTTATGAGCTTATATAAAAATTGCAGTAGAAGACATAAAACAGGATCACCTCGAAATAAGCGTTTGACGGTGACCGGAGCACGTCCCGTCGGGCAGTCTCGACCACCTTCGATGCAGAATCCGAGCCCGAAGACGCCTTTTTCTAGCGAAATCATTTCAGTTCCGGGTTGGTCGGACAATCCGTTAACATCTTTAGTCACATCTTCCTCCCACTCATCATGATTGGTGTGTCGCGTCAGCTCAGTTCTAGTATTTGTTTGCTTCGTTTCTCGCAATTTGCGACGGTCTTCGACCGCAAACTCAGTAGAAACCGACAAAGTTGCCTCATGCTCAGCGCTTGAATGCCTCTCGTCGTTTCTGCCGCGGTTGATGGCGTTGTCGCGCGCAAACTCAGAACCGCTCGTTCGCAACGTCTTTTTTGTTTTCGCAACCGTCCTCGCCTCACGTGTTTCGTCGTCGATTTCTTGGCGTTCGTTTGCGACTTCGTCGTTGATCGTCTTTTTTCGTGTTGTAGTTTTGTCTTCGACAGCATCATCAAACTGGTCGTTTTGTGACGAACAAGAGTCTTGAACAAATGCCGACTCTGCCGCCATACTTTTAACACGAGGTTCACACGAAGTCGTACTTCTGTGGAGCGATGGTGAAGCGAGTGTTTGGAGTGTGTCTGAGTCGTTGTCGCCGTCAGGTGTTGTCCGCCCGAGGTCTGCTGACTCGACGATGAATGAGCTGGCCGCATCATCATCATCGCCATCACGGTGTGTGGTCGAGTGGTAAAGCATGGAGGGCGGGGGTAGTGGATCAGTGAATCTGACAGCGCACGGCGCAGGCTGTGCCAGCACCGACTTCGGCATCGTAGATGGTCCAACCACTCGGCCGACCGCGGGCGGTTGGCTGCCGACATTATCTAGTGCACATGCACAAAATACGTAGGCCTATAACTATTTTGTCGTCAACAGTGAATCAATAAGTGAATGAACGAAGGATTATTAATTAACGAATTTATTTGTCAGCAACATACCGTGCAAACATAACACATTATAAAATCGCAACAAAAGAACATCAGGGAGGGAATGACTTGCACTAACAGATGACCTCTGGAAAGAGACATGTTGTAGGCTTATACACTTTTGTACAAACAAGTAAAATAAATAGGTCTATGTATTAAAAGCACACATTTACACAAATGTTTCTTAAAACAAACAGTTCTTCGTAAAACTATTTTGAAGGCCTGCACGTGATATAGCCTCAAATGGGTATCGTTTATGACGGCTAACGTTTAATTTAAAGTTGTTCAGCGAGCTACTTAAGACGAGAAAAGTAAAATTTACTAACAGGTATGAGGTCGTAGGGGGCTACTTCACTCACGGTGTTGTGCATAATAATCGTATCAAGTAGTTGGCACGTCGAAAAGTCTATGATTACATATAAAATTAATTCTTAGTTAAGCCTATATTATGTTAAGTTTTTTCGCATTTTGTCGTTATATTAATGGCGAATAATGTATATAACGCAAAATTCAAAGCTGATGCATACAAAACTGAACCATCAGATGCCGAAGTTCTTTCACTGGCATGCTCAGCTATAAATTTGCAATAACGTGACCAACAATGTGAGTACTTTAGATTCGTTCGCGATATATGGCGCTGTATAAAATGTCTCTATTAATCGAATAATTTATTTAATATAAAAATTGTGTTACAGTATTTTAAATAAAAAAGTTGTACTACACTGTGTCTCTAAAAAAACATCCCCGACATTTTTGATTGTAACTTAAAAAACAATTATCAGATTTTAATAATTTTTGGTACAAATATTTCGGACACAACTTGCCATCAAATGGCCATTCAGTTTCCCACGTCACTCAATGTATGTTTTTGCACTACCTAGGGAAAGCAGATCAAGCAAAATATGCGTTAAAATAAACAGAAAACCTGAAAAAATATCAACATTAACGATCGTACCTTGAATAAAAATTGACAGATTTTAACATTATTTGGCAAAAATATTTCTGACACAAATGGCTATTAAATAAATGTTTTAGTTTTCACCTCACTCAACATTTGCTTTTGCACTACCTTGGGAAAGTAGACCAGACATAGTACGTGTTAAAATAAATGGATAAACGTCAATAAATTTTATCTGTTGTAATTTGTGGGCCCCAACAGCAAGTTTATTACAAGGTTTGACTGTCTTGCAGCAGTGTGTCTACCAGAAAAAGTTTAAGAATGTTTGTAAAGTCAAGAAGTGACTGGCAGACCCTGTATCAGTCTGGAGCAGAACATTATCGATACTGCTGTCAAGTGAATGATAAAAGCGTCTCCTTGCTTGTGTTCGCATAATGGGCCAACATTTCAAGCAATTTTACTGTAGGCAGTTGAAAAATAGACAGCTGAATGAAATGTTAGCCATAGTGTCAGAAATGGGAACAAAATGTGTTTTTTATGCGTTATGTTAATTAAGCAATTATATCGCATTGGATAAAAAGTGATATTTCGCTGGCTGTGCTTTCCCTAGGTAGTGCATAAACAAACGTTGGGTGAGATGGGAAACTGAATAATCATTTGACGGCAAGTTGTGTCAGGAATATTTTTACCAAAATTTATCAAAATCTGATAATTGGTTTTCAAGTTACAGTCAGAAATGTCGGGGATGTTTTTTGAGACACAATGTACATGTCACTGTTACATTATACTACTGTTACATAGGGGGCTGTTCTAGTAGACCGCATTAAGGGTCGTCTGTCTGTCTCTCTGTCTCGCACAGGCTCCTAACTCGAAAACAAAAAGCATAGAAAAACAAAAAAAAATTGGCGTGAACGTTCGCACAACATGGGTTACCAGTGTGCCAATTTTTAGTGCAAAAGGTCAAAAGTCAGTGTTAAAATTGGGGTTGCGCTGCTCTACGCGGACGGCCGCATAATATGTTGGCACTGGGTCGATAATTCGACATATATTTTTAGTTTTACTTATTATTCCAACTATTTACAATTGCTGTTCACATACAGCACCTGAATAACAGTCGTTCATCTGCAGTGACTCGTCATGTGTAGTCAAGCTGGGTGACGTGTAAACGACTTCCGAGCTTTTCGGATCCATTTCTTCTCTGAATTCATTGCCGATATCCGGCCTCTGGCGAGAACACGGAACAGCGAAACCCACCAGAACCGACTTACGATTGTCGATGGTAGAATTTGACTCTTCGAATGTGTTCAAACCGGGCGAATCAGTAGCAGTCAAAAATCCCTTCGAGTCTGCGACTTTACTACTCAATGGCTGACGAAGATGCAGCATCGTCGAAATTGGTTTCTCGCTGCGTGTAGCACCGAGCGTGTACTTTGATTCTCCGCCGCCATTTGTCTGTGGCTGCGGCACCTCCATCAAAGAGGACGAAGTCAAGTAGACAGGTCTGATTTCACCCCTATCATCCGGCTGTCCGCGAAAAGACGACACTGAACAGTTTGCAGTAAATGGCTTCTCGGCAGCATTCTCCACCGACGTCGAGCCGCTCCCGCTGCTGATCACCGGTGAAGGACGGGACCCCGCTACGTTGGTCAAATGTCGTTCGCCGTCGTGGTTGTTAGCTCCGGTGCTGCTGCTGCTGGTGAAGGCGGGTCTGACGGAGCGATAGCAGGAGCGCGGCATGAACGGACGAGGCAGCAGCGTCGCCGGCAGAACACTCGCCGAGTCGCTGCCGATCCTTCTACGTGCCGTGACGCCGCCAGCGATCAGCGGCAGATCCAGACACGGACGGACAACCGCTGACGACGTGCTCGAGGAAGTCCGCGGGATGCGGAGTCCTTTCATTCTGGACCCGCCGTCGACGTAAAAAGACCCCAGCGACCAAGAAGTCGACCCTCGTCCACCGACACTCGCTGATGGAGACTTTGTTTCCACTTCCGTACTTCTGCCGTCTGTCGACCACGGGCCGTTTGTGCTGCAGACATTCTGACGCCAGCCAGAGTCCTGCACTTCGCCGTCCGGATGTTGCTCGTCGGTGCAGACCGAGTCTTGCGGCAGCATGGTAAACGACGCAGAGACTTCAGCGTCAGTATCACAACTGACTGCGCGCGAAAGTAATGACGATACTGCCGAGCAATGGTTTCCTGCTCCGTGTTCTACAGTCCCGTGTTTAATGTCCACATTGTCGTGATACACTTCGTCGGCTGGATGTTGCACGTAATCTCCGTTACACGCCGCAGGGTTTCTGACGGTCAACAAATTGTCCTTGACGTCGCTTACGGATGAGTCTGTGATGCAGTTTTCCTCTCGGCAGATCGTCAAAGTTCCCGACTTTGAGTCCTTCCACACAGCATCGTACAGTCCGCCGCTAGCTGTTTCGTGACTTGTACGCTGATCGCTGTTCCAGACCGACTGCTCGACGCGCGGTAACTGGAACTGTACGCAAATGCCGTGACTGTTTGCTGGTGACGTTGTCGCGAGAGAACTCTTGGGCTCGGAGCGGAATATAGGTTTTACCGCAAAGTCTTTTCCAGCGGTGCCGCATGACGCTGATCCAGGCTGGCCGTTGTCCGTACACCTGGAGTGAACGTTGGGTTGTGATAATGCGTTAGTAGCGTCGTGGCTTTTGGTTCTGCCTGGAACGTTCGTCGACGTTGAGTTTGCCGCAACCTCGACACTGAGTGACGTCCAAGCCGCAGTCTGAGGTCTGTGAATGATGGATGAGCTGGGGCAGGTTGTACTGTAATCATTGGATAGCGTGAAGTTTTCTAGCAAAGTCATCCGACAAGCGGCCAACCTGTCTCTATTCGCGTCATCGTCGACGCCGCTCTGACGAACAGTTTCCGACATGTCTTTGTCGTTCTCGTTGTTTATTTCCCTGGGCAGTTTTGCACCACATCTGTTCGTTGAGGCGCTTTTATAATAATCGGCTCTTGCAAAGCCTGTCTGGTGGTTTTTGTCGCCAATGGTCGGGCTCTCGTCGTCAACCCCGCACTTGATCTCTAAGATGGTCCTGACAATGTGCAGCACATACAAACAGATTCATGTCACTGTAACGTAGGCAATCTGCACGAAAGACATTTATTGCACAAAACGTACACAGTAGGCCATTAAAACGTGCCACTTTACTTTTGTTCGTATCTTCGCCAATTATTGACCAATTTAAAAATTTTTTCACTGCCGCACTCTACGGACAATTATTTGCAATAATGTAATTATTATATACCATACCATATTGTAAATGCATCTCTACACTATTTTGTTAAATATAAATGCAAGAAAAAGCTAACGATAATAACAAACATTTAAGTAAATGAAAAAAAACGCCTCAGATCAACATTGCGGTGAATGATTCGTATGACACTGACTGTGCTAAACCCACACAGTCTAGTGTCATACGTATTATGTGGTGTTTTTTCATTTATTAAAATGTTTGTTTGTTATCATCGTTATATGTGTATATTTTACTTGCATTTCACAAAGTAGTGTAGAGACGCATTTGCGGTGTGGTGGGATATATAATAATCACATTATTGCAAATTGTCTGTTAAGTGTGCCAGCGAAAAAAAATATCTGAAAATTGGTCAATAATTGGCAAAGATACTGACAAAAGTAAAGTAGCACGTTTTTACTGGCCCACCCTGTATAAAGTAAAACCGTTGTTTAGCGACAAAAACATTTAAGAAATGTTTGTCTTAATTTACACATATGACAAACGTTAAAACGTTTGTCAAAAAGTTTTTTTTGTTGTAAAACGCTTATAGAACATTCTATAGATGATTACTTGTAAAATAAAACGAAAAATCGTTTGCAGAGTTTTAACAATTTTACTTTGCATTATCGCATGTGATGACGGTCGATAAAAATTAGTTATCAAATTTTATAACGTCATGTAAACGATTCCGCTTATAGCTACACATTTCTCCGTCTGTCATATGTCCATCTGTCATCTGTCACATTCGTGCATCCTGCTTAAACTGTTCGACGAATTTAGGTGCCATCTAGCAGGCGCACTTGTGGGGTGCAATGATGCAGTGTGTTAAATAGGAAGGGGGTTCCTGACCCCTAGAGTAACTAATGGTAGATTAAGAGTCAAACCCCCAGCCAAAACTCGTAATTGCAAATAACTGCCGTGGCCTAGCGAATGGAAACGATGAACAACCGCACTTTTGTCCAAATGACTTTAGACTTATTCTACCTATAGTACGTACTATTTGCATCATAACCGTAATCAAGCTGCACCTAAATGGGGCACTGGTATAAGGTCAAACAAATGACTGGCGCATAGACTGTTTGCGAAATGTTAAATGAGAGGTAAGGCCGTGGTATGGCGTGGTTGCATTCAATCATTTTGCAAAAAGTTTTGCGTTTTAGTACACTTTAGCATTTAATTATAAATAGAAGCCTCAAAGTAGACTAAAATCGAAACATTTTGACGAAAACGTCACATTGACTACTTCCGCGACAGCTTTGGTGAGGGCGCATCCTTCCTTTCCCATCTGGGTCCGCCACTGGGGGAGAGATTTGTTGGCGGAAAGCACATTAATGTGGTACGGCAAGGAGCTTGATTGTTCAGTTTAATATGTAGCAGCAAGCGACGAGTGAAGAAGACACAGCAACACGTATAGGCCTACTACGTTATGATTATTATTTCACCAACACAGGATATGCATACAGCTTGCTAGCAGTCTGAGCCCATCGCATCGCAGTGAGGACGCTTGCACAAATGCGATGAAAACAAGAATGACACTTATTTTGCTGTATTGCTTATGTGAATCCCTGCAATAAAGTACAGATTCTCCTGTAGTTTGTGCACACTTGCATAAAACTTGTACGACAGTTGTAATTGCAGAGGTTCGCAAATACTAAAAAAACTGCAATTCAGCAGACAAAATAAGTTGTTCTAGTTATACGTTGTATTATTGTGGTTGTATAGGTTTAAGTTTTAGTACGACCTATACTATGCGACTATAGCAAGCAATACTCTAAGATCGTGTTGAAGCGTACTTATTACATGACTGTGATCGACGGTGTGTTCTGCCTGAACCCGCGCGAGGCGCGTTTCGACTGTCGCGCTAAACTAGAGTTACTCTGCTGAGAGATGGTAGGACGAAGTAAGTCACGAAATAATTGCTGCACATGTACGGACTTTTGCAATAAAACAGAATTACTCGGACTCGACAGCGGCCGTTTAGAGTTGCATTATACCCCGTTAACACGATCAAGCAAACATCGAGCAATCATTGAGCAAACATTTATCAAATACATGCAAAATACATGTGCAGAACGTGTGCTCTAATTGCTCGATACTTGCTCGATGTTTGCTTGATGATTGTTTGATCGTGTAAACGGGATACTACGTTGTTTGACTTTGTTGCACATGTCGCAGCGCCTTAACAACAAAGCGCGGCCGATATTTTAGCCAAGGCAAGGATGTCTTCGTCGACATGACGTCTGTCCGTCGCTAGGTGATCGATCGCAGCAACATGTTGCAAGCTGCTGATGTGCGCACATTGCTTGCTTTCTCATAACCCAACCACTTTTCGATCACGTCACACGAGTGGCCACTGTGTGATTATGACCTTGGCAGCTATATGGGTGCTATAGCGTAACAATGGCTTTGGCCGTAACATTTTTTGACTAAATGTTTACAATTCGTGGATGGTTGCAGTTCAAAAGAAATAGTTAATGTTGGGATTTTGGAATTATTATTGAGCGGAAAACTGTCTAATTGTGACTGCAAAAAAGTGTGAAAGCAAATGCGTCAGCTGCTAGAGATCAAATGTCCTGATTTTACCAGGATTTCTCTGGACCAGACTAGTGCCAAACTCACGCCTCTTTAAAATACATCACAGAAAAAGAACAGGCAAAAACACTGCATTTTTGGGTCAAAAAACGAACTGCAACTGCCAATTTAAAGATACGCGGTGAATAATCTAAAAACTGACACAAACAGCGTCACAAGTTCTTGAGAATTAAGTGCGATCGATAGCTTTTGCGTCTACCGAACCGGTTGAGTATTGCAACTATGCTCGGCGCCGGTAGCCGCTTACGACACTCACACGTACTGAGAAAGATATTACGCCTGCGGGGTGCACGGTCCGGACGGACGGACGTCACAGGAGGTTAGACCGCGCACGTTTCTGACCTATGCCGTTATGCTGGTCATGCATTTCCGACCGTCGCCGTCACTAATATTAATCACACGCGACATGAGTGCAGCAGCTGACCTGACCTAGCAAGATACGATACGACGCAAGTTAACGACGCCAGCAATATATGCTCAAGAAATTTCGCACGGACATTCTTCTCCAGGCCGAGACCCTAGGCGGAGGGCAGAAAATGACAGCTAACTAACACGCAAAGTTCATAGTTACTTAAATTCTAGGAACCCTGGAAAACCTGGATGCGAAGATACAGATTCGACTCAAGATGGCCATACTGTATATTCAAGCTCCTATCTTTGCAGTTCCCGATGGGCCTATGTCGCTTGATGAACAATTCATTAGCTAATTTGCAATCACCCAACCAATCAGTCAAGTAGTTAGTTCAGTTTGACCACGCAAAGTCTCCGTCCGCTGCGCAGAAACAACGTCACAAATTTTAATGTTCTATTAAATGAAAAAAAATCACTGTTGCGTAACCGTCGAATTGTCAATTGTGTCAACACTCTGTACCTGTTTGTTAAGGCAAACGTTTCAAAGTTTTAAACTCCTGTGATCTTCCTGCTATCAGCAAACATAAAAGTATTATAGATTTGTGATCCATACAGAGTAAGCCACCGAGTTTCATAGTCTTGTTATTTTATTATTTATTTATTTATTTATTTCCACTGATGCAATGACAACAAAGCATGACAATCAGAGAAAAAAACAACTGCCACGCAACAAGTGATGGAAAACAAGGGCCAATAAAGAGCACTTACTGCTGCCCATCTAAGCTAAGTAAGAAACACACAGAGAACAAAAACTCAGATAAGTAATAGTCTAATTAGCATTCTTTTCTTTTAAAAAATCGTTTACTAGCATACATAGAAACCGTTCTGTATCAAAAGTTTTTTTTGTTAAAATTTCAGAAAGTAAAAGAAGAAAGACCTGCTATCGTTGGCAGCAAGTTTGCGATTACTTTCTGCCGAAGTTAAAAACGTTGAGCGATTACTGTAACTGGATTGCGTGTCTTCATTCTTTCTTCCACACTCGAACACTTTCTGTTCAGCACCGCATGCATAGACAGCGCAGTATTGCCAGATACAATTACAAACGTTATCCTTTACAATGTTTAAAGAATTGCAACTTGTCGTTGTCGTTTTCCTCATCGTCATCGTTACAGAGTTGTGGACAAAATTGTAAAAAGTAGGCATTAGTCTTACATGAAATAAGGTAGCAGGGTCTAGGGGCGGAGTCACGGCGACGACCAGGGGACGAAACCAACATCATAACATGAACATTTAACATTGAAGCCTTCCACGTTTAGAAAATTAGCACTGCAGGTGATCGTCGTCACTCAGCACGTATGCGTAAGCGCATAATTTTTGCGCGAAATAATTGTTTTGCAATAATAAATAATAAATAAAAAACGGGTTTTAAAAGACACACACTGGATGAAAAATAAAGACGTGTACAAAGCCAGTTTAGTTGCGTGCCCGGACTGTACAAAACGATAGTTCAGTTCATTTCGTCTCAGTTCAGTTTATCGTGTTCTTCATTTCGTTCACTTCTCAGAGTAGACTTTCTTCTGCTTACCTCTGTCAGGTTGTCAGCGTGCGGTTGCCTTGGCAACCTGTTGGCAAGGTAAAGGTTGCGCTGCTGTCGCTGCAGACGTTGTTGACGTTGCCATGCCAGCAAATCGGCGCATCGCGTCTCCAAGTCATTCTCGCTCCAGGTGCGCTCGCCCGTAGTCCTCCGCCTCTCTGCCGGCCACCAACAGCGACTGTCATTTCCACTCGGTCGGTCACCTGCATGCCGCATAGCAAACACAAACGTTGACACTCGACACTCCTTGTTCCGACATGTATGCGGCCGTCAGTCGGTTGCTGAAAGTCGTACGTGCCCACTGCGCTTAGTGCAGTGGGCACAAATGGGACAGACAGGCAGTCACACAGACAGGCGGATGGGCAAGACCCGACATGCGGCCTATTAGAATCAATGATGTAGTGCTCAGGTTTGTCACTGTTGTTGTGCGGTCTCATTACATTACGCGTCTTGCCCATCTGTTCGTTTCGTACTAGCTCCTTACTCGAAAACAACAAGACACGGATAAATCGGAATCAACTTAAACGTTTCCCTGCGCAGTGGACAGAAGTAAACGTTGTGCCAATTTTCAACTAAAAAGGTCAAACCTCAAGGAACGTCAAAGTCTCAATTAAATGCCGCATAACATGTTCACCTGTGTGTGGCGGTTCAGGCGCCCTGCTCCTCAAGCGCCGACAGAAAACTAGTTATAAACCTTGTGTCGCTACTAATAATGCCTAAGACGGTCCGCAACTGCACAAACGGGCAGCCGCATATCCTGACGACAATCGAAACCGACGTCCTTTTATATTTACTTGCTTACTTACTCGCGTTCACTATGTATGAATTTCATAGGCCTATAATGTTCATTTGCCAAAAAATGTACATGATTAAATAGGCAAACCTATTATCTATAAAGAAATAATTAGTCTAGTATTATAACAGCGTCAAAAAGTTTCAAGTGTTCATATATCGCGCTATTAAATAATAAACCATAAGTCGATATATTACGGTTTTTTGTAGCGTACCGTTACGTTTTTCATTTCCGTTCAATGTAAAAACGTCGTCTGCGTCGCACTCGGAAGCAAAAATCGACGACGTAGTCTGAAAATCGTTGTCAGCGACCATATTGGCGGACTGATATCTCGGGTTTTGCCGGTAGCCGTCGGCGCTCCAGTTATTCCCGAGCCCATTTGGCCAACATTCGTTAACGACAGGATGCATATATTCGCTATTCTTTCTCAATGACGGAAATATATTATCGTCGTCGTCGTCGTCGTCGTCGTTGTCATTGCTGTAGTCAGGTGGGGGTTCCTCCATCATACTCACCGAAGCAGCATCATCAACTTCGCGGTTTTCGTCGGCGGATTCTGGGGTGTTGATCGCCGCATCACCAGCATCAGTTAACTCGGCAGAAAGCGGTGGGCTGTCGGCGCACGGTCGCAAGGACTCGGGAAACCGAACCGGTTCAGAGCTGCAATTCGTGTGAAAAGTTGAAGGGCTTGTCCGATCGACGTGGGTATTTTCGTTAGAAACCGACTGCAGTGGGCGAGAATCGCCGTTGTTCGTCTTCAACGTTTCAAATGCATCTTCATGTTCATCGTCATCGGAAGCGCTGTTACATTTCGCTTCCGTATCCAGCATTATTTTCTGATCTATAGATTCCGGCTGGTTAGTGGTATCATGAAAAAGTGGCTTGCTATAAGTACTTGTTTCAGGCATCTTGATTGGCTCAAAGACGATAGTATGATACGATGTAGTGGAACCGTTCTGATAGCGCTGTCTGTTTGTGTTAACGACGTGCCGGCGAAAATCTCCCACATTCTTCTGCTTCTTCCACGATGCGAATATATCATCACCGTCATTATCATCACCACCATCACCGACGTCGACATTATTATTATTGCTATTAGCAAATTGCTTTTTCTGCTTGTTCAGTTTGCAGTCATTTTCGTCGGTCGGCCTTGGCCAGTTGTCTGAAGTGTTAGATGACTCAAACAAGGCGTCCTTGCCCCGTGTCGGAGAAGTTGCGGAGTGTAACTGGGTTGTTGTGCGAGGATGAAAACGGTTTATGTGATACAGCTGCTTGTTTCTCACCACGCACGGGGAGCTCGATAATCTAAACTGAGGTCTGCTGTAGTTGCTTGTCCACTGGTTTTCCTTGTCAGTTTGTTCCGAATCGACCCGCCATCCGTTGGCTGGATTTGCCACTGCAGGTGCTGCTGTTTGATTTGTCTGGATCAAGTAACACGAAGACGACGGAGAAGACGACGACGACGATGACGATGTTGCTGGATTCTGTTCCGCGGTGTCTGGCGTGGTATCAAGCGGATTGGATTCCGACTCACGATCGGAGACGACCGACGAGCGACTGTCGCGCGACTTGCGTCGTCGTCGCGGCGGTGCACGCGGTACCTCGCTGTCGCAGCGCTCTGCGTTGCCGTCTTCTGTCGCTGACGTCAGACTGTCGACAACTGCAATACAATGCCATGCAATGACGAAATTATTTTTGCAAAACGCCGTTTACGATAAACTCCCAGGAGCGCTAAACGAAATTATCGCGAATGTTCTATCTTAAATGGTTTAATAGTGCACACACAATATATTAACCGACTACGCTCTTAAAAAGAATGTGATGCTATTGGCAAGGATACTTATGTGATATTTGTATATTAGGCATGTGGTCCAGTTTCCTTGTCCCTAGAAAAAAACTACATTTGCTTTACAGGTAATAAGGTCGCTGTGATGCCGCCAATTGCCGAATTAACTTGGTGCTTGTTTCTGACGTACATACCTCCATGATCCACAGACTTCGTCTTCTTCCGACGTCTCGGTGGCGCTATGGGAAATTCGCACTCGGAGTCTGGCATCATCGAGACGTTTGATATCAAATTCACACTGAGTGTGAGCGACAGCGACGTTAAGCAGCCGAAAATCAATCACACCTCGGAGGTTTTTGCCTGGTGGCCAATGAGCTACTTTTTCATCCAGCTTGGAATAGGAGACTGAGTTGGCCTGAACAAACAGATGCAATGATGCTTCGACTTCAAAGTTCGATGCTGAAATTCACGGCCAGAAACGACAGCGCATCGATCGTGCCGTAAAATACTTTTTCGATTGACTTTTAGTTTGCCTGTTTTTCAGTTGTGCCCGGCAGAAAACTAAGCAACTTTGCAGTTAGCAATAACACTCGCTTCGACAGCTGTGCGGCTATTAACGACCGGTGGCTGCATCGTATAGCACTAAGCATAGAGCTAAGCTGCAAGCAAGCAGCCACTGCAGCGACCCTACGGTAGGCTTATAAGACCTAACAGTCGTCACACAGAATGATAGGTAGACTTCTAGAAATCACTGTGGGCCAATAGCGTCGTGGCGCGAAAACAAGGGGACATTTTCCCTTAAATTTTAAGTTATTTCTTATTATCGGAAAATTTTTGTCTACAAATGCAAAATTTTGGGCTCAAAAACTCACAGTGACTGTAGAAAATATTGGTGGCAAAAATTGAAATTTCGAGTACCGTACCAATAATTTTTCCTCTCTGAAATTTCCAGCTATCTGTCGAAAATTACAACTTCCTGTTTCGCTAACTTTTTTTTTATCTCAATTAAATGTCGTTGCTGTCCGTCGTTCACGTGCTTGCCGGTATTTTTTTCTTTTTTTCGTTAGCCTTTTTCTCCGTCTTTATTCTTATTTCACTTACAGTTTAACATTCTATTTTTATTTTTTTTATTTTACTTTTAATCCAGTTTGGATAAGTGCACGCTTGTGGGACGCGTCAAAGAGTCGGCGCCCATATTCCGTATTCGATCTCCAGCTGCATGGTTCTTGGCTCAGCACTCGTTTCCAGGGTTCTATAAATTATTAACGGCATTTTTATTGATCGGACTCGTCAATCAAAAAACATGATAGGCTTGCTGCGCAGTCTTGTAGTCGAGGCCAAAAATGCTATTAGCCTATTAGGCCTATTAGCGGTTAGGCCTATCAATTTTAAATACCTATGTCACGTTTACTTGATATTTGAAATATTTCATCAATTTTAATATGAATCGCTCAAATGTAATTAAACAATAAGCCTAATAATTATTTGGCATGCAGCAAAACGTTGTCGTATAATGTGCTGGCGATCATAGCTGGTTAGCTACAAAACTTGATAGGCCTACTGAGAGTAGAGTAGACCTACGGAACAATGAAAAATAGAACTCGATCCTATTTTAACAAAAGAAGGGTTACAATTATTTACAGAACAACGAAATTTTACAACAAGAGAAGTAAGGGTTTTTTTTCAGCGGCTAGTTGCTTTCCCAGCTACGAACAACAACTAAAAACGGTAACGGAATGATGGAAATCGGGCATTACGTTTTACTTACTACATAGAATTACACTGCGTTCACTTTTGCACAGTGACAACAGACTATTTCCGATAGTTGTGTCGTGATCGAAACCGAAAATAGTTTTTTCCCAGTTTTTTACGTTGAATTCAATTTATTGCATGGGATGCAGTGAGTTACTGATCGCCATTACTTTTGTAAGTATTATTGTATTGATTAGATCTAGGAGACGACCTATATATGGCGAGTTGACGACTTACCGGTTTCGACTGAGTGCTCAGTTGGGATCTTCGTCACATAAGGAAATGAAGGCATTAGAACTATATTCGTCACAACTTTCACCTAGCAGTACTCGCTGTTGCTTGGCCTACTTTAAAATTTCAGATTGATTGGTAAAGCTGTTCACTGTGGATGATGATAGTTTGTGCCGTACTGCGTGTCTAACAGTTTTGGATATTTGTGCTTATTTCTATGTTTATCAGTGCTTAGCTAACTGTTAGTGACTGATCGTTGTATTCGCTGTTATGTGATCATTCAGACATTATGGTTGTATTGTAATACAGTCATAGGCGTTGCCAGATATTGAGTTGGGGGTAGTTTATCTGAGGCCTGAAGGGCCAAACATCAAGGCTGAAGGCTGAGAGAGGGGTGTAGTTCTTGGGGAGGGGCTTGCTGCTTTTTCCCCACCAGCTAGAGGGTCTTGGGAAGTGCTGTAAGTTTCTTCAGTGGGGCCTGTGGTGGAGCCTTGGCCATAAATCGTATTTTTGGGCATGAAAGAATTCGGAGAATACATGTAGCAGTTATAAATTTCTTTAGTTTTATGGCACATATTTGCACTCATACCACTGCTGGTGGGCTTATAGATTTGTGGAATTGAAGTTGGGATGTGGGGGAGGCAGTCGCCCTTTACTGCCTTGCCTCCTGGCTACACCACTGAATAGAATATCAAGACTGGGGTTATATGACATAAACATACAACATATTTACCAGTATATATGATGGTCATGACTAATATTCTTATTTATCATAGTCTTGTAGCAGAGGGAATTTATTAAATAGAATCAGCTTGATAAATGCTGGTTCTTACTTGATCTGAACTTCAATGAAAATATTGTTCTACAGTGGTGATTGCAATCCCGGGATTAAGAATCCCGAGATCTGGGATTGAGAAATTTGTAATCTCACGATTCTGTTTTTGGATAAGGCTTACAGATGGTTTGTTATTTTGGTATCTACAATAAAATTATTTCATGCATAAGATGTGGTGAACTCGTACAAAAGGTATGTCAGAACGGTATAGGGAGTGACTATGACTGTCAAAATACAAATTACAGGGCACACTGCACAGCAAGGAGTAGTACTTTAGCACGCATAAAACATTTTATTTGTGAAACCTCTTGAACTGTTATTTTTATCATTTAGATGCCACTGATCCCAGGATTTGAGATTGGCGATAACGGCCAGGATCCAAGGATTCGGGATCTCAGGATTGCAATCCCTAGTCTCTATGTTGAATGGCAAAAACCTAGGTTCTGTACATCTCTGAATTGCTCATGATCAGATGCCAACTGAGAAACTTGATTTGTTGAACTAATGTTATTTCTTGTAGGTTGTATTATCTGCATTGGCTCTCACTGGTGATAAGATGGATGCTGACAGTGCTAGTCTGGCTAACAAAGACAGTGTTACTGCTGCCAAAGCACTGCAGTGTTCTATGGATATGGCCTGCCCATCACAGGTACAGAATATAGACATGCTGGAAAATGTTGATGGCAACTTGGACGATACAGCTCAATTGATATCCAGTGAAAACTGCAGTCCTGCTACTGAAAGTGGAGCTTTTGACAAGCCTGCTGATATGGCTACCACAGTTCCACCCAGTACTAACAATGAAGTTCAATACAGCATTCAAGAATCTAGTCAGAGAATGGAAGTTGACAACAAGGTAAATGCAGATGGCTACGAAGAAGTTTGTGGTGGTATACAGAAAAAAGTAAATGGAAAAAATGCAGCTACATGTCAGTCTATGGATGAGAATAACCCAAGTTTATGCATGACAATAGAAGATGGAGAAGAAAATGAACCATCGCCCATTTCACCAGGTGATTATAGCAAAAATATCTCATTGTAATGGGCTGTTATGGTTAGCAAATAATAATACAAATGGTGTTCTTTTATTATCCAAATTACTGGTACACCAACATGTGATGAAAAATTAATAACATTACCATTTTTTCTGGTATTTGCAGTTTATAACTGAATATAGCAGCATATTATTGTTTGATTGAATGAACTATGTCATTGTTAATATTGTTCTTATTTGATGTAGCTGAAAACTGAACTTATGAGTAGATATTCAATGTGTCAAAATAAATATATTTTTTATTTTTTCGTGTGTTTTAAATGTCTGTTGATCTGTTTTTCTGCCTTCATATTGTGCTGTATGTTGCTTTTGTCTTTTTACCTTTATAATGCATCATGAAAGATTTTCTCTTGTTCTGCTTGTTATGTCAAACATGATATGTTTAGGAACTTTCAAGAGTTTACATCTTAACACAGAAAGCTGATGTGTACATACATAAGTGTTGTGTAATATGTTGTTTTATCATGCAGATAATAAATGTGAAGATGATGCTGATAAAGATGATGTTGATGTTCTTAAAGTTGAATCATCTAGCCTGATGATGGGATTTGCATTTAACGAATGTAACTTGATCTGTTGTTTTTATTTGAAATTTTTAAACTTGTTTTTTTAGCATTGTACCAAGTAATGCAGTTGTACTTAAAGCTGAGATGATGATGTTGACAGCAGTGATAACAATGCTTCGTGTTGTTATGTCAAATCTTGACATTTTAAACCCAGCAAATTTTATTGCACCGAAATAGCATTGTGTTGAATAGACAAAAATGCACAGCAATGATATGTTTCGATGGTTTGTTAAACTGTGTTCTGCTATGAGTTATATACTCACTGCTTTATAAAAAATACTCCTTTTTCTTTTTTTCATAATTTACTCAAATGATGATCAATTTACACAAATTTTTTACTAGTTGTAGCTAAAGAAATACTAATTTAAAATATTTCAACAAAATGTGGCTGTTGATTAAATATTCTTTGCTGGTCGTGACTTAATGATGACATCATAATGTGTCGTGAGTACAAGCTTTCTTGTCTCAACTGGTGCTGTTAGTTGCTACCCTGCTCTGATGGTGAATTTCATTTGGTTCACTTATGACAAATTATTGAAGTTATAGCATTGCAGCCACAAAAATTGCCCAAAACAATCACTTTCATGCACTTGTGGGGATAGCTTGACATTTGCAGCTTCCAGCAAGATAGTGCATCAGCACACGGAGATTGTGTGAGGGTTGAGTTTTTAGCTCGCAAGACACCCGATTTCATGCCCCCATGTCGCTTAGTGCAGGCATAATTAACATTTTTTTATCAGCTGAACCAGATTAAGTTCACCATCGAAGCAGGGTAGCAACTGACAGCACTAGTTGAGATGAGCAAGCTTGTACTCACAATACATCGTCATCATTACGTCATGTTTAGCAAAAAATATTTAATCAACAGCCACATTTTGTTGAAGTATTTTGAATTAGTATTTTTTTAGCTATAACTGGTAAAAATTTGATGTAAATTGATCATCATTTGAGTAAATTATGCAAAAAATATGTGTTTTTTATGAAACATCGTGTAGTTATACAGTTTGCAGTTATAACTGTTGGCAGTGGGGCAGTTGCGTGATAAAGATGGCAAACCATTTGAATTTGACGTTTACCGCAAGCGACAACGAAATCAACGCCGATATGAGCAACTTGGCGAGGTCATTGTAACAGTTCAGTGTAACCAGAAAGTTGCCCACTTAGTTTTTGTGAAGGAAAAATTACATATTTTAATCAGTTGTTTTGTCACGCTGCAAGCATAGGTCAGTATTAGTATGGTTTACATAATTATGTTTTTCAGTGAAATTTTCTTTAGACTTATATTGGCACTGCTAATGTTTTGTTGTTTTTACGCTTTCTGTATGCTGTAGTAGTCTGTCTGCATTCACATTTAAATGTCCAGTTGGAAGGCATTGGTTAATGGGTATACCAGACTACATCTATCCCATGTCTCTGCTTTCTTATAGGGGTCGTCCATAAATGATGTCACGCACTGAGGGGGAAAGGGGTTCATGATATTGTGACGATGCATGATGTAGGGGTGAGGGGTGTGAAAGGTTGCATGACATCACACACGTCATATTTGCAGCAGGGCCTGGCCAGGGAGTTGTGGATGATAGTGCTAGTATTCAGGAGATCCAGTCTACATATCAGAACTTTTATGTACTGTGCTTACTGTTGCAAATCATACAAAAAATTTATGTTGTGTTTGAAACTCATATAGATCTGTAGGCTACACTACAGATTGCAAGGGGAGGGGGAATAGATTTTTGTGATGTCATATTTGGTGGGTCCAGAGCAGCGTGATGAAACATGACGAAGGGGGAGAAGGGGTTATTTTTTCCTTAAAATCGTGTGACATCATTTATGAACGACTCCATATGGAGTTAATTTACCACAATCTATAGGTGTCAGAATGAGTAGGCTGTGTGTACATGTTTGTGATGCTGATGCTGATGCTGATGCTAAACGTGTGTCATTTGTTTTGCAGGCTGTTACTGAAGAAATCTACAAGTTACTTGAGTCAAAGTGTGGCCTACACAAAATAATCCTTCCAGTAGTATTATACTGAATTTTTATTGCATTAGATTTATATTATATATTAGTTAATAATAAATATTAAAGATTGATGTTGTTTGTTGCGTAAAAGGCAAGAGTGTCATGCTGGTGTAAAGTGTTACTGTTGCAATACTTAAAAGTTCACTTGTTGCAGGACCTGGCTTTTAGTAGCTATCAGTCATTGGCCAGTCTGACAAAAATGGAACATATTAGCAATAGCAAAAACAGAAATAAACTTCAACGACTTTTTACTGTAGCAATTGGCGTCTTGTATTAAAGTTTTTGCAACATATGGTACAATTTTATTACATTGAGGGGACTAGACTTAGGGGATGGCCAAAGATCTGGTTAGAAGAGGAGATATTTTAACTTTGCTTTTAATACATATATTAACTGTTTTAAACTAATTTTAACCACATATGGCACTGAATGGCCTATTTTGTGCTGATGTGCCGTTAAGAAACTACTCACTCACTCACTCACTCAAAAGAGGAGGTATGCAGAGTGTTGGCCTGTTTCGTGATGATATTTATTGTTCAGATACCAGTATGGATCAAGGGAAAGCTAACTAACCCATTTTACTTGGAAAATATTTATTAAAATGGTGGGTATTTTCCCTGAGATTTGCCCATTTGGTTGATATTGTTCTTTGGCCATATTTACAAAAAACGTAACAAAACGTCACAAGAATCTTAAAAGATTTTTCTTAGATCTTTGAAAGTTCTTCCTGAGCTCTTACTAAGTCAGCAACTTAGTTATGCATAAATTTTTCATACCAGGCTTTTGGTCGGTGAAAGTCATATTTGTTGTCACTTTTCTTGGTTTATGTGCCAGAGCTACTATGCAAAAAATTTTGTTGATAATAACGTCATCGCTAGACTTTTGTTTAAAAACGGTTGTTAATTATCGCCAGTTGTCATAGTCTTCTTTAGTTTTGTTTGTTTTTATTTGCTGCATCATGTCTTTTTTCTGCTATTTTTCTATAATCAAGTTTCTTGCGTAATATGAGTTTGCAGTTGATCAAACCTGTAGAATAAATGAACTTGATGATGATGATGATGATAGTGATGGTGATGATGGTGTTGTTATTGTCTTGAAGCTGTGGCTGACTGAAGAACATGGAAAAGACGATCCGGCTGTTTGCATCAAAGATCAACTGCACAGTTTTGTGTTTGCCACTAAGAACTGGTCGACGACCAAGGATCGTTTACTGCTTCTGATCCATGGCTCGGGAGTTGTCCGAGCTGGGCAGTGGGCTCGCAGGTATTCTAGCTTTATGTTGCGTGGATTTCTTTTTGTACTTTCTAGCACATCACACGCTGAACGGTAGTTCAAGCCCTGTGTTAACGGCGGCTTCTCTTTCTTATGGGAAAGTCAAAAATTCGACCCCCCACAGAATCAAAACCCCTGACCCGATTGAGATAAAATTTGGCAGGGTTGATTACGTCGGCGAGGGGACCCGTCATGCAAAATTTTATGCAAATCCCT
>Ga0056128_1001881_pt1 | contig 24328 bp, 10 predicted proteins | sample WorMetLIZISLAND2_FD_71113 | JGI IMG/M metagenome (GOLD analysis project Ga0056128, IMG submission 71113) | Marine gutless worms symbiont microbial communities from Max Planck institute for Marine Microbiology, Germany - Olavius geniculatus... ... | reverse complement strand
TTAGGGTCCCGATGGGCCGAGTCCAAGTGATATGCAATTTTCGAAACTATAACTACTGAACTGGAAATGCTATAGGCTTTCGCGCGTCTCGTGAGCTTTGCTCAAATTTCTTGTTATGCTAGAAATATGAACAGTTAGTTTCAGAAACCGCCATAATTTGGAAGCAACTGCAGGATATCTTGAAGTTCATTCTGAGTCCCAATCTTTGCCCTTGGACTCCAGTGGGCTGCACCTTTTAGACCTTTCTCTTTTCTTCACTCTTGCATCACCATAGAACTTTGAGAGTCATTCGCATAGCATAGCATAGCACCTAGAACTTGAAGTAATAATTTTGAAGTCATTTTTTGATTTAAAAAACCACACATATTCAACTTGAGGCGTGGTTTAACGGCAGTAATAATGAAGAAAATAAGATCGTATTGCTATGCTGGGTGGTAATAACAGTGACAGAGTGGGGATGTGATGGAATGCTGTTATTCTGATGCTGCAGGGTTTGTTCCGTGTTGCCGGTGGTTCTAGCAGAGTAAAGAAATTGAAGGTCGGCAAGTTTCTGTTTTCAGAGTGTAGCACATTTCACAGTTTGTGGTCATAGCTACATCTGCAATAGTTCATTGATATCATGTTAGTAATTATTAGATATATTTTGGCAAAGCACAGCTGAAATAAGTGACAGCATGAGCAGAGTTCCATTAGCATTCAGTGCTGTACTGCTGCTTATTAAGTACTTATTAAGCAGTCTGTATACATGTATTTTGTGTATTTTTCCTTACCCAATGCCGTGTCTAATTATGTATCCATGCATGTCTGTATTATTGATTTGTAGGCAGCATTTGATGCTAACATGGTTGACTGGGAAGAATATCAGCATGACATCTACTGTGTCGCTGGTTTGTTGAAGTCGAACTTCTTTCATTTTTTGCATGAGACAGCTTAGTGCTAAGCACGTACTAGCTGTTGTAATTCTGTCTATCCATTTATCCGTTTTGGTGTATGTCTGTTGCAACCCGGTACCGATCCAAGTTCAGGCATGAGACTTATAACTTTTCATTGTATGGTAGCATAGAGTCTAGTTGTTGTGGCTGAATTTTGTGCTGCTTGGTGAGGGGATTCCTCTTGAACAAGTGCATTAGAAAGAGGTGCCCTTTAAGAAAGTGTTATTTTGCTGCTATCAACTCATTTTACGTGAAAATGATTGCAAATGGACACTGACTTGCTGCTTATCATAACAAGCACTGCTGTCAATATTTATGGGGGTACTAACGTTGATGAATTTGAACGACTTTGGAATACAAAAGAGTGGGCTTTTAGTGAACTTTTCAGTTTTATATTTCAAGAGTGAATTTAGTCGAAATTACTTTAAACCAATGCTGTCACGCATCTCGTGAGCAGTAGCTCAGATTTCTTGTGAATGAAATATGTCTGATTGAAGGATGTTGTTTTGGTCAACTATTGAGACACCAGTGTATCACTGCTTGCTGAGCCTTGCTCGGGTCAGAAATAGTTGAATGGGAATGCGTCTCAGAGCTGTGGAGCGTTGCCTGCCATATGGGAGCACACAGTGCTACCCAACACAGGTGAACGTGCCGCACCTTAACCCTGGCAGTCAGACAGACTTGATTTACCTACCCCAAGAGATAAAAGGCGGAGTTGACCTTGGTGGCGCTGGCCACTTGATGGCGATCTGACTGCTTGTTGAACCAATGACTGCTAGTTTTGCATTACAGCCATTATGCCGCAAGTCATGTTGTCTTTTTTAATATACACTGTGTCTCAAAAAAACATCCTCAACATTTTTGACTGTAACTTGAAAACCAATGATCAAATTTTGATAATTTTTGGTACGAATATTCCTGACACAACTTGCCATCAAGTGATCATTCAGTTTCCCACCTCACGCAATGTATGCTTCTACACTACCTAGGGAAAGCAGATCAAGCAAAATATGTGTTGAAAAACATCCCCAACATTATCGATCATAACTTCAAGAAAGATTAGCAAATTTTAATAATTTTTTACAGAAATATTTTTGATACAACTGGCTATTAAATAAGTTTTTTAGTTTTTACCTCACCCAACGCCTGCTGTTGCACTACCTGCGGAAAGCAGACCAAGCATGATACGTGTTAAAACGAATGAAAAAACGTCGACAAATTCCATCCATCCTAATGTGTGGGCCCCAACAGCCAGTCTTTTACAAGGTTTGACTGTCATGCAGCAGTGTGCCTACCAGATCAAGTTTAGGAATGTTTGCGAAGTCAAGAAGCAACTGCTAGAGTTTGGATTGGTCTGAAGCAGAACATTATCGATACTGATGTCAATGAATGAAGAAAGCGTCTCCTTGCCTGTGTTCACATAGCAGGCCAACACAATAAGCAATTTTACTAAAGGCAGTTGGAAAATGGACAACTGGATGAATGTCAGCCAGAGTGTCAGAAATGTAAACAAAATGTGTTTTCACACGTTATGTCAATCAAACAATCGTATCGCATCGTATAAGAAGTGATATTTCGCTGGTTGTGTTTTCCCCAGGTAGTGCAGAAACAAACGTTGCGTGAGGTGGGAAACTAAATGGTCGTTTGATGGCAAGTTGTGTCAGGAATATTCGTACAAAAAATTATCAAAATCTGTTAATTGGTTCTCAAGTTACAGTCGAAAATGTCGGAGATGTTTTTTTGAGACACAGTGTACATGTATGTTCGTGATAAGAACACAATGTTGTCTGTTTGTGTCTGTGACAGATGTTCTGAAGCAGTATTTGCGTAACTTGCCTGAGCCGCTCATGACCTTTGACCTTTACGATGATTGGCTCTCTGTCTCCGTTCTGTATGTAAACACTTCTATGATACACAATAAGGTTTAATTAATAGTCTTTAGCACATATTGAATACAGTAGTTTGACAGGGTAAAAGGATAAAAAAGGTATTACACAAATTACACTTAATCATACAAAGATTGCATGATAAAACATGCACACAATTTTGGCACTTCAAATAAATGATTGCTGTCGGAGGTGAGATCTGCTGTACTAAATCACTTGCTGTTAAGCAGTTGGCACATAATAACGTACTTAGAACCAAATTATGCCATTTTTTGGGTTTTTTAGCACTTATGTTGGTTGTATGTATATCTTATAACAAGAGTCACTGTAGTAAGTTTTGCTCAGTCGAAAACATTGTTTCAGTTTTATAACAGAAATTATAACGGCTCTGTTTATGCATACATAGCTGCCCAAGTACATAATCATCCTTAGCCAACTCTCAGTTTAATGTGCTGTGCTATTTTCTCTATACGTCTGTTTGATGGTGTGTTGTGCAGACCACAAGGCACTGCTAAGCATGATGAGATACAGCGCATTGTACAGAAACTGCCAAAGCAAAACTACAACAACCTCAGGTCAGTGTTCATGCGAACTAGCAAGAACGGAGAGTGTCACACATGGAGAGAAAACGAATAAAACACCTGACAAACCATTACAGTGAGATTTGAACAAGAATGTTAGCAACAAATGCAGTTTCAAAAACTAGGTAAAAATGAGACAGACATTAAATTTAACTACTTGCTTGTGTTACAAATGATGACCAAACAAATTCTGCTAAATTGTTGTAAATGTCACTAAAACTGACAAAAGCATCTGTTAAAATTTTGTAGGAGGAAGAGCAGAACATGTGATGAAGAGAATAACTTACTGTCAAGTCAAATGTTTGTAAAATATTATTTTTTTGTACTGCAAAGAGATGTTCTCAACAGCGGAACTTCTTTAATGGATTTGCATTTATTATAGTCAACGATTTTTGCACGAAATGTGGTTGCAGCAAACTTTTATTTAACCAAAAAATATGTCAACCCGGTGCTGATATGTTATGCAACCATTCGCCTAGAACTGCGCAAGTGTAATTTGAATTTGTGACTTTTTTACCTTAAAATTGCAACACCAGTTACTTCGCTTTTTGGAAGTGTTCACAACTATTTCGGTTTTGTGCCATTTAGTTTTCGACTTTGAAGCAAATACTGGACAGACAGGCAGGAAGTGCAATAGTCAAAATGCCACCGGTTAGGACGGTTGCATCATAACAACGGAATTAATATTATTGTTGTTATTACCGCTAAACAAAATCGTAAAGTTGGTAATTTGCGCCAATAGCACTAATGATATGATATGTTTGCTGTGTAGACATCTAATGCGGTTTTTACAGAAGCTTGCCGAGCGATCAGATATTAACAAGATGTCTGCAAGTAACCTGTCGATTGTCATTGGACCAAACTTACTCTGGCCTCCTGGCGACCGAACGTATGCTTGTCACATTGTATAGTCGTATTAATAGCTTGAGTGTTCATAGTATAGTAAGCCGCTAACTTTCACTCATTCTTTATTTCATCAGATATAAACCAGTTTGTCATTTTTTGCCAGCTACATCGATTGTAAACTCGAAATACACTAACTCTTACACTAAATGTGTCATAAGTTACCATAAAGCATGTTCTTTATTTAGTCTGTGCTTTGTTAGAAATAACTACCGATTAATTTAGAAAAATTTATATTAGTAATGCATAATTGTCTGTCATTGTGGTGGCTGATAGGTCAAACTTTCAAATTGCAAGTCAGGCAGTTGAGATTATGATTGCAAATGCAGAGCACTTCTTTCCAGGAGGTTAGTTAAACATTCTCCAGTCTGTCTCTGTGCTTGACTTACACTTACTCTGATGTTATTGCCCGCGATTATGCAGTAACACTGTATTAGATAGTTCCAGTGCCACTTATGATTTATTTTTTTCTGATTTCATTGACTTTTTTCAATGTCACGTAGCGATTATTAAAGCTGCAGGCGTTAACCCAAGTAGCCTGCTCTGTGGTCTCTTTCCCTGTTTGTAAGCTGTCTTTTCATTGCATCTCAATTCTGATTTTTGTTGAAGCTGGATTTCTAATCATAAGAGGCAGAATGCTAAGATAGTTGCCCGTGTTTATCTCTTTAGATGATGCAAGGCAAACCGAGAAGTCCTTTGAAAATTTTACAAACTTGTTTGACTTCTATGCTTTGCCTTCGTCTTCCGTTGTTACTGCTGATGTTGTCACGCCAAGACACAACAAGTTGCCTCCGGTCAGTTTCGACAGTTATGGAGTTCCTGCTGCTGCTTCCGGTTTCCTGCCAAGTTTATTTCGGTCGAACCACGAAGAAGTGGCTAAAAGGTCATTGCTAAGAACGATGTCAGATAGAAGGCAGAGAGTCCGCGGGCCGGCTGACGTGATGTCTCGGCTAGTACGGCCTTTGCTATTGGTTCAAACATCGTACGAAGCTGGTTCCCGTCATGAAACTGAGTCAACATCAGCACCAGCTTCGGCATCATCGGTTGTCATGGAAGCAAGGAAAGCTTCTTCGCGTTGTTTTACCAAGTGTTTTGCTGCTGCTAGCATTTGGCTTTCTTGGCTCTTCCTGTGTCCTTATTGCAGAGTGGTTTACCAGCTGTTGTTGTTCGTGATCAGCATGTTTTGCATTGAATAACATTTTAACCACCACAAGTTCCACTAGCTTTGTTGTCTTCCTGTGTGTTTTTCCATTGCCTTCTGTTGATTTTCATGCATCCTTACTCTAACTCTAGATCTCTGCACTCCAGAGTTAATCGGTTTATGTGCTGCTATTTAAAAATACGTAACATATTAAACATATTAAATATTAAACATATTTAAACATTTCTGCTTTTAACCTGCATTTCTAATAGTCTTTCTCAGTGTTTTTCTGCTGCTATTTGGCTTCTGCAGCTCTTTCTCTGCCCTTGTTCCAGATTTTCTCACTACATAGTTGTTCACCAGTTTTTGTTTGTGATCTCATTTTGAGCCAACTTGATCAAATGTCCTGTAGAGAATTATTTTGCTACACCTAATACTATTAGTTGTTGTTCTTGCTATTTTGCCAGTTGCTTTTGTTGGTTTGGCAACAGAAGGGTTATTTTCTGTGTTATGTTTTTCTTCCTGTGTGTAATGACAATGTCCTTTTACTTCATTTTGCATCCTCAGGCATGATCTATGTGGCCTTGATTGTTGATAAAAAATGCAATGTTCATAATACAGATTTTTACAGCTCCAACAATTTTCTTACATTACTTTGGTATTAGTTTATATTCCGAGTATGCCATAGCTTCATTATTTTTAGTATTAGTATTATCACTGACATGGACCATTGCTGTTTGAATTAAACATACATGTATTTGATTTGATTAGTGGCACTGGGATTAGATTTTGTGTCAAGGAAAGTAAAAACCAAGACAACTGCTTCAGCTGCAGTGCTCAGACTCTACCAGGCATTTGCCTCTAGAGACCCCACTACGGCCAGACCCCAACTGCATTTTCGATGCATGTCCATATTACTTTTTAAAGCATGCCACTGCCTTTTTTAGTATTCCTTTGTAATACTCTGTTGATGGGTTGCAATGTTTTCGTTGACAGATATAGATTTTAGCAACTGCAGTTCATCATGCGAAAGTTCTCCGTGTCCGGTGCGTCATCTGCCGCCTGCAAACCGAACCGAACACATGCAAATATCACCTCAGCCGACTCGGTCTGATGCTGCCGGTACCAGCATGCCTCTGAACGGACCTGAGTATGTACAACTGCTGTCGATGCATAAAAATTATAAACTCATTAACGTTGCTAATTGTGGGGTGGAAAACGTTAAATGGGGTCATGTCACATGGTTTGTAAGGGCAGCCAGTTCGTCATTCTATCACTCTGTGTCCTAGCAAAATGATTTCTGCTGTTTTGGATGTGTGACTTGTCGCCCTTACATGGTAATATAAATTGGTAAGTTTTTAGTATTTAATATTTGCTGTTTTATTAGCAAATTAAATTGTGAATTGTGAAGCAATAATGTGACCAAAAAAATCACTTGACCATTTGACTTGCAGTGGGTGACTTCCTATAGGTGGTCCATTGTAACCATGCATCTATCTTGCACCGTTACGGAGATATGGTGCCTCAAAGATAATGGGGTCACGACTTTGACCTTTTGGGGTCACGTGACGTCATCGGTCACGTGACCATTCGACTCGCAGTGGGCGACTTCCTATGGGTGGTCCATTGTAACCATGCGTCTAACTTGCACCGTTAGGAAGATATGGGGCCTCAAATATAATGGGGTCACGACTGTGACCTTTTGGGGTCACGTGACGTCATCAGTCACGTAACCATTCGTTTCGGCATATGTAGTTTCCTATTGGTGGTCCATTGTGACCATGCATCTGTCTTGCACCGTTAGGGAGATATAAAGCCTCAAACTTGCATTTGCCCATGTTAAAAGGCCAAAAGTTCACTGTGCAGGGTCAGACCACTGACATAATCATCCAAGTCAAATTTTAAGTCGATTGATTCAGGGGTTTGGGGGCTACGGATGCCCAAAATTTGGGGTTTCCCACTGACTTTGATAGTCGCCCTTACAACAGTGTTATGCACTACCGTGCTACACTGTGATGTATTTTTAGAAAATTTCTGGTTCTGGATCATGATTATATTACCAAGTGTTCACTGCCAGAGTCCAGTCATTTGGTCACCTCTAAAAAATTTCATCAACATGTGATCGTAACATTTTAACTCTCATGATGAACTCGCCACACTCGAGTCATGTCTCAGATCCCTTCATGTCTGGTTCTGTGAGAACGGTGTGGTACATAACCCAACCAAATCAAATCGGATGCTATTCTCTTTGGCACATTTCAATGGTTAAAACCATGTCTAGTCTCACCTCTGTTGATATAGCAGACTTAGTAATTCAACTTTCAGATACCATCAAGGTTCTTGGAGTTACTCTGGACTCTAGCCTTACAATATCCCCCCACACAAAGGCTTTATCTAAAGGTCAGTGCTAGTGGTAGATCGGCGATCTCGCACTAGAAAGCAGAAAATCACTAGCGGTAGATCGCCATTTACCTAATTACATTTATCTCGTTGTTAACGTAAGAATGCAGCCACATTTCTTCTTCACTGCATTGCTAAGACTGTGGTTAGAACTGAAATGTTATCAATTACCAAGCTTCAAATAAAATTTATTCAAAAGCACTATAGTTCTAAGTCTGTGTTACAAAAAACAGCTTTGGCTCGAGATGGACTCTGATATAATACGGAATAAGCCTGATTTAAATATGTGACAGTGTTGTGGCATGGCTTGTGGACCTTCTACGTCTTCCAGGCATATAAATTCTACCATCTTCCCAATAATGTGTCTACCCGACCTACCTCTAGCAATTTTCCAGTGCTAACAGCAAGATCGCCAATCTACCGCTAGAATTATTGTTATCTAAATCTTGTTTTTACCATTTACGATCTTTTAAGCAAATTTGTTCCTCTATAGATTATCCCATGGCCATCTTCATCGCTTCCGCTTTGATATCATCATCTTGATTATGCCAACTCTGTGTAAGTCGGCTGCCCACAAAAACATATAGCCCATCTACAGCGAGTGCAGCATGCACTTGCTAGAATTGTCACGCAGCAGTTAAAGTTAAAGGTCAAAGGTAGTGATATACCGTAGCCATCTCAGAGCTACGGAGCGTCACCTGCCGTATGGAATCACACAGTGTTACCTACCACCCAACACAGGTGAACGCACCCCAGCAAGATAGGCTGGTACTCGATTTACCTACCCCAGAGGGATGGAAGGCTGAGTTGACGTAGGCAGCTGGTTAAATACCGAGATGGTTTACCTGTCCACAGGCAGTCACCCGTCGCAGTACTAACCGGGCCCGGCATACAGTAGCTTCGTTAATCGGATCAAACACTTTACCACTACACCACGCCACCAACCCAAAGCAGTCCACTCGTTTTTCTCCACTTACACCCACCGACCTTCTGGAACAGTTTCATTGGCTTCCAATTGAATGGTGAATCAAGTTCAAGCTTGCTTCTTCTACTTATAAAGCTATACATACCGTTAACCCACCTTACCTCGCTAATTTTCTACATCATCACAAATCTACAAGGTTCACACGCTCAGGTTCCAGCCATCTACTTGACGTTCCGTGCCATACATTGTTTTTTGGTTCCCTTGCATTTCAAGTTTCCCCACTACAAGTATATAATTGCGTTCCTCTTGATATCCGGCAAGCTCAAACACTCACCTCTTTCAGATGTCGTCTTAAAACTTATTATTTTCAGTCTGCTTATCTTGCCCCCTAGCGCTCTTCTCTAATGCACCCTGATTCTCTTGTGGGATTTTGGCGCTATATAAATTGCTACTTACATACTTTTTATTTTGCGGATAGACTGGCGCAGCTGAAAATGTAACTTTTTTCATTTAGTTTTGTTGCAGCATGTCATTAAGATGTTCTGTATGATATCAGCCGATATATTATGACAAGCCTGTGTGTGTGTATTTAGCATGGATTTTGTTAGCATCGATGCCAGTCCAAAGGTGTCACGACAGACTTACCGAAAAGCCCCAGCCCCACCGCCTCCACCATCCACCAGTCAGCATTCAGCCGTCAAGATTACATCCAATCACCAACGTTCTCACAGCGCGACGAATGAAATGTCGGGACCGGTATTGCATTATGAGCGACCGAGCGTTCCACCACCAGCTCCACCGAAGAAACTGGAAAAACCAAATGCTGGAAATAAATCCGATTTTCTGACCAGCCAGAAGACGAATCAAGTGGGGCACATGGTTGGTGGATTGAAGCAAGTCAGTCCCATTGTTTTTGCTGTTGTGGGTGAAGGGTCGAATTCCGATTTGTCCGTGGATTTAGAGTCAGGACTTCTGACTCAGTCTGCTGATACTTCTGGTGCATCCGAAGTAGCCGATCTCTCGTGGAGCAGTGAACCGGATCAGTCAAATTCAGCACCACAGCCAAAGGAAGACATTCGGAAGATGACCGCTCAGCTGAAGGCACAGTGGTGGCAGAACAGTCCGACACCCAGCAGCACAGACTCGAAAATGTCGATTGTGGAGATCAGCGGAAAGTTTAACCCGAGATCCACCAGCCCAAGTGAACCTCGCTGCAACAGTGGCCAGGATGAGAAACCTGAGAATAAAACATTGGAAAATGATAACTGCCAAGAAAAAACTGAGAATGCCGATAGAAAGTCTGACGAAACCGATAAAGCACCTGAGAGCACGGAGATAAAGTCGGATATCATGGATGTAGATCGTGATAGGGCAGGGGATTTGTTCAACCCCTCGGATGAGAAGGTTGGGTGTCTGGACACGAAGAGGCGTAGCACAGACAGCATCAGCATAGCATCCGAAAAACAGAACGATGAGTCTGATAAGCTTGTGGCTGAGTCGGCAATTAGTAAGACTGTGGCAACAACTGCAGTGCGTACACCACCAATACCATCGCCTAGATCATCTCTGGCAGTGGATCGTGACTCTGAGCTGGTGGTAACGACCGAATGTGGTGATTCTTCAGAACTTGCACCAGAAACCACAACAGTGAATACTGCTGGCACCCGGTCTACTCCTCCGACAGTATGCATTCGCGGTACGGAATCTTCAGCACAAGCGGAAACATCACCAGCAAGTCCTACCACCCCACGAGCTCCGCTGACACGAGGGAAGCCAGTCAAGACGCCGCCGGCACGGCCGCCGCCCTTCACTAGCCCCGCTGAACTTCACTCTGAGCCGCGTCCACCTCTGCTGCCAAGAAGAACTTCAATGGACAGCAAGCCTGCTGCACCTCCGGACAGTCCTACCGAACTTCCGACATCACCACAGTTTGACCTGCCACCAAAGACCAGGAGCCTTGACCGAGTACGGCCGGAAAAGCCACCTCCGCCACTTCCGAAATCTTTTCGAAGTCAGATGAGCCAACCGGCAGTCGAGATAGAACCCGATGTGGACTGCAGAGACAAAGTTGCTGCTGAACACGATGTTGCCACACATGATGAACACACGCATTTGTAGACGATGCATATTCTTTGCTGGTGTGCATCACAATGGCTAAGTTTGCGATCATCAAAGACTGTGTTGTAATTTGTCTATGTCGACGACTTCATTTTCTTGCTAGTATCTGTGGTTACCAGTTGTACTGTTTTTCATCTGCGAGGTCTGGGATAACTGATCCAACAACAGCAGATGAGAATGGGATCACATTGCCCAGACTATCTCGATCGCACTTCATATGTGCAAGTGAGGCTATTTGACAGTTTTGTTCATGGTTCGAAACTTCAGTTCATTACTTGTATCTGTTGGTGAACGTAGTTTCACCGATTTGCATCTTATCTTGACGTTTGCCATCGATGTTGTGTATGATTTTATTGCAATGGTTTTTCATTGTGTGTAACAGCAGTATCCAGAGTTGCTTTCCATGTTGCAGCATTCAGCTTTTAATGTATAATTTCCATTTTTTTCCAGTGTCCTTATTTCTGCTTTGCCGTTGTTAGTGCCATATTTATTTCTGTCGGTGTTTCATTGTTTGTCAGAATAACTGGCGACTGGGCCATATTTCTCCCATAAAAATTAACTGCTCTTTTAGCATAATTCAATGTATTGAAATGGCAGCACCTAGAGACCTTTGGATGACCCAAACTAATGTGTGCTTGCCACAAAAACCGACAAGTTACAAAGCCACTATTACTAGTAGTTGTTATGTCTGTAGTGATAGTAATTGTTATAGTTGGCTAGTAGGGAATCCATACCTGGACGCTTTCTTTCATTCCTGGGAATTCGGGAATGTACATATACGTTCCTGGATGCCCAGGAATGACGTTTGCTGCAATACTGCTAGCCACAGGACCCTGTGTGCTACTGCCAGAATGCCGTGGGCTGGGTAGCTGATAGCCCATCACACACTTTAACACTACAGAACATATATATGGTGTGTATATACACGTACTGTGTTAACACCCCCTCCTTAAACTCAGCACTGGGATGTGATGATGCTATGCATCATCAGTTGTTGGTGGTGTACCACACGGGTATTCTGCCACCTGCTGAGCTGAGCTACGTGAAGAGGAGGCCAGATGCTAGGCCTACTGCTGCTGTTGTCAATGCACTGGCCGTGACGCCACGGTAGCACTGACTGTGCCAGTGCACCATGACTTTGGCAATCTGTTTGAGCATTTCAGCTAGTCAATCATCATCTCTACAGGTTCACCAGACTGTTAATGACGGCGAAGGATATTACGTAGCGGTTCGATGACACTGAACTGCCAACCTATCAGTGCTTACATGCAGGCGATTATCGCTTCAGAAACCGACAGCAAATCAGTGCCGAAGAGGCAAGGAGGACAGAACAATGAGTGCATGTCAGATGGGTGAGTTGTTCCAGCAGCGCCATCGACACTCTCATTCACACTACCCTCATTAAGTCGCCACCCTCGCGGTCACACTGTCTGCCTGCCTGCTGTTATGGCTTCCTGCTGCTATCACTTAGTCCCATCAACATTCACAGCCAGCACCAACATGCTCCAGTTGCAGGTGGACATGGGTAGGGGCCGTGGTGTCATGTTTGTGTTATATTCCTCGTCTTAATCACTAACAGGTTGCTGCAGCAGCCGTCAAGTCCGCCACAGTGCTTGACCAGCGATGGCTTTTTGCTGTTCCTGATTTTCCAAGGAATCTAGCCGTTTTCATTCCCAGGAATTGGGAATGAAAAAGTCCACAAATCCCTGGCACCCGTAAACGAGAGCCTGGGAATGGATTCCCTATTCCTATTGGCTAAATGTAACTTTTCTGTAGACATATCTGTCTCATTAATTTTTATCTTTATCAGCAATTGTTCTGTGCCTAACCCCAAGTTAGTGTTTTAGAGTCTTTTGCTTATAGGCCTTATTCAACATTATACATAGCCTGCATTATGTATTTATTTAAATTTTGTCAAAATAAAATGGAGAAGTTATTTAATAAGATCGTAGAATTCTGATGTGTATAGCTTTAATTAAGTGATCCACGTTTTCCAGCCAGTCAGCCAGACCTGTATTTCAAATCAAATGGCTGGATATGTGTATCATTTTTATAAGTGAAATAACTGATTTTAATTTGTGCATGGCTGATGAGGCCTTCTATTTATTGCATGTAGCATATCAGCTCATGCATATTTCATTCGTTGTTTGCAGTGCATGCCTGTGCCTAATTAATTACGTGAAGAATTGTTAGAGTCTTGTTGTATTTTGCCTGATCTTATAACATTTGATAACTGTTGTCTTCAAATAATTGTGCAGTGAAGTTTTATCAGACTTGTATGTATCAAGTGTTTTTTATTGTGCAGTCGTAACCTTGTTAACGTGAGAAACTTTTACCGTGTTGTTGTGTTGCACGAATGATGATCTTTTGCGAGTTTCTGTCATTGGTCACTGAAACTTTTATGGGAAGTTCAGTGAAAAATATTGGACAGACTGAGGATGCCTAGCTGGCCAGAATGTATAGAGTGTGGTACATTTAGAATTTAAAGAAAGGGTTACGGTGTCCCCCAGAAGATGAAATATTAAATTTTGTAAACTGATAAACATTTTTTGTGTTTGTGCAAGCAAAAAGGTGCAAGATGTCAGCATCGAGTGGTCATGGCAGACTGGACCCTCTTCCATTAAATACAACGAATGCAGCCTTTTATATGTGTAGCTCCTTCTGTGAATATGATAGATCTGCTGTTGAAAATTTTAGCTCTAAAAATAAAGGGTCTGTTGATGCGGATTGAAGCTGTTTTTATATAGCATTTTCTCAGACAGATTTAGCATATTTTTGGATAACCTGATGGTGCTGGATGTCTGGGTGTGTGGCAGAGCTTGTGTAATGAGCCTTACATAGCCACGTGTACTGTGTAAATAGAATGGCCAGGCGTAAATAGGCCTTTGTTTTACTATGAAAGCTAGTCTGAAGTATATGTACAGTAGCTTAATTGCTGTGATACGATGATGAATGATAATGGCAATGTGTACTGATGTAAACATTATCTCATGATCTTGTAAACAGACTGCGTGTAATGGAGTGATGCCTTCCTCATTTTTCCAGGTAGGTAGATTTCCCACTATGTTGCCAGAATTCGCGTAAAAGACTACAGGCCCAGCCAGCTGTAATTATACTGTTGAAAGAATTTTAATGTAGGGCCTGGGCTTGTACATTTGTTCATTGTCTCTGTTTGTAATTATTAGTAGTTTAATTTCACAGTATTTCTGTAACTGAAGTAATTACAAATAATTACAATAATTGTCAGTGTACCATAATATTTTTTTGCATTTTTGTACATAATACAGTTTTATGACAAAAACGTGCAAAACCTCAAGCAAAACTTTGCCCTAGTTCTGGGCTTCTTCTGCTTTTTTATGACTACACCCATGCTTGTAAATGTTGCCTTCTTGACGTATCATTATTCAGTTTTATTGTCTTTAATCAAAGTACATAATGTGTTGTATGCACGTTGAGACTGCAAGAAAATGACTAATTAATAGTATACTCATTCTCTATGAGTAATGACAGTCAGGGGAGTCTACATGCGCCCCCATGGATAGTCTCTGCATCCAAAATGTTTTAGGAAGTAGACAAAAGTGCAGCCTATGAGATGAATTTGTGTACATTTTTGGTTTGCAGCTTCCCACGTGGGGCAAGGCAGCCAGCACCACCCTGTTGGCTTAGGTCACATTGTGGGCCCATAAGCCATTGCTGGTAAAATACCGGCTGCATATTGTACTGAGTACTTCACCGTACTTGGTGGGAATTTGTGGGATCTTCTGGTAAACATTATGATATCTATCATTGTTGCATTGTCAGTTATATCCGTAGGGTTCTGCGAACTAGGTTTACCTCATATGAAGCTTCATTTCTACTCACTGTGTCATGGCAACAAATCATTGTGACACAGCTCTTTGCTTTTTTGGTGGTTTCGTGTTAAACTTTGACTGTGGATTAAACATAGCTTCAACATTGCTAAGAGGGTTCAGGCCCATAGGGGCTTCTCTTGGAAGTTTAACTTGATAGGGGACAGTATCCACTGGCTAGGGGGGGCAGAGGCCGCAGGTAACCTGCTCAACTACGACAGTTTTAGGAGATGCTGTATTTTACGGAAATTGCAAGAGAAAATATGGACATAACTGCATTTGTTGTTACTTTTTATTTTTAAATATTGCGTTACATTGAGTGACATGTTGCCATACATAATACAGCAGTTTTCTACCACTACAGTGCCTGATTTTAAGAGCACTTTTGACGTAGGCCTTTTATGTGTAGCATTTATAGGACTGCCAGTGTCACAGCATGTGCAATTAATATGCAGTATCTGCTGTACATAGTAGAAGATTAATAGCTCATCGCATATTATTGTACTGTTAGTGACAACAGACTGGGAATAAAATTATATAATCAAAGACATCTTTTTAGATCACCCATACATATCTGTCCTGTTTCTTGTGGATGTGATTTTGGCGCGAAAGTAATATCACTTTTATATAAGATTTTTGCAGTTTTATTGTTGTGACCTTTGTCCGCGTCATTGTTGAATGTACACTTTTGAAGTAAATTGTCAAGTGAAGTGTCATTAGTTATCGACATTAGTTTTGTTTAGTGTCTTGTGTCACTGCCAAATAGCTACAAAAGGCCAAAGATGGTGAAGTTGTAATTGTTAAAATGGCCTGCAGCTATGCTTTGTTGGGTATTTTTGTACAAACTTCATACATAAGAAGCAGTCGTGCATAGGCCTCATTCTGACACTTGTTTTTTAGTAACATCTGTGCAGTGTGTATAGCATTTTGTGTGGTAACATATTTGATCTATGACAACTTGAGCGATGATCTTATGATGCTAGAAATGCCTTAGATTTTCTCTGTATGAAGTGACAGATTTTATTGCTATTGTTACTCGCGTTTCCTGTTATGCGATATGTCTGCAAGCGTGAAGCTATTATTGTTGTTGCATTTTAGCAGTCATGAAACTGAACATTATATTGGTGTATTTTTTCTGATTTTCATCTAGAGTTTTGTTGTTACTAATGTTAGACAGCAGCCAGTCTCAGTCTCAGTATACAGCTAAAAAAATTTAAGAGAAATAGATCCTAGCCTTAAGATTCATAGACGCAGTTGTCCTTTAGTGAGTGACATATGGGATGGCCCAATAAAAGTAATGCCCCATAGTTTTTGATATAAATGCATTATGCATCGTCCCATCAAAATTATTCGAAGCAATATGCAATGAGGCAACGCGATCATTAAGATCCCATCACACCCCCATACACGCAGCTTTCTAGTAATTAATGATTAACAAGGCAACTAACTGTCGGTATTCCAAAGTTGACTACCAAGTGTATTTCACGACATGTATCGGATTTGACGGAACCTTCAACAGTCGGGGTTCCCACTGGTCCTGAAATTGGACCCAGGCGCTGAAAAAGTCCTGAATTTTGATTCCGTCATTTGAGTGGGAACCCTGAACAGTTACTGTTTTGAAGTTCAACACTGATTGGCAGTGAAAAAATGTGATAATCGATTAATATTTGATAAAATGTCTGACATTCAAAAATTTATATTTTATGGATCGCCCAACATGTACTTTCAGGCAGTGGTTAGAAGCATGAGCATAGCAAGGTGGAATAGAACAAGGTGCATGCATACGAGTCAAATGAGGAATGGCATTTTCTTGCAATGAAATAAAACTAATTACAAATCTTTAATTCTAACACTTATTCTATGGTTGCCGACATTCGGTCGTGTTACAGTGGCTACAATTGAGTGCACCCATGGAGCTAACATACCACCACATACAGAGTGCAAGAGATAGGCAGCAGTGCAGCATGGCCGTGGAGTAAAATTAGTTGAAACATATGCTGTTAAATTACGTCTACTTCAATAAGTAAACTATTGCCAAGTACACAGCCACAAGCCAACAACTAAATCAATCAGTCATCACGCTGTCCATCATATTACAAGGTCTATCCTATCATGTCCTTTCAACAGCGCCAATGTTTCGCAGCAGTGTTTGCAGCGAACGCGATGCAACGTCAAACGGCGTCTTCTCTTCCTGTCACAACCACAATCAATCAATCACTTTTTATTGCAGACACTAGGCCCATAGTAAAACATGAACACTGAACTACAAAAAGAGAAACTACACAACTACAAAAAGGGAGAGAAAAAAACTACAAACAATGTGACAGGTAAATCGAAATCTTAAAAACAATTTGATATAGCGCCATTGTCACAAAGTTAAGTGAGTCAAAAGTGCTACACTGATGCTGACTTGTCCTAGGTATCAAGATAGGCGGCGGTAAAATAGTAACGTGATTTAGCCTTCATTTCGTTCAGTTACTTAACTCAAACAGTAAATCAGTTAATTAGTCAGTCAAGCAGTCAATCGATCGATCCAACTGGCATTGTAAATGTCTCCTACTAGTCCAGAAATTCTTGCAGTTTGAAGCTTGTCCATGAATGGACAGATTTTCTTTGTATAGGAATACTGAAAATACTGCAAACTCAAAAAATTATTCACAACACATTAATTATTAGACAATAGCCCACCAGACCCTTCTGTAAACAGAATTAAATAACATTAATCTCGTTCATTTGTCAATTTAAACTGTCAGTCTGAAAATCTGACCCCATAATGTAACTTAAAATTAATTTTTCTTGCACTGAAAATTTTCTAGCGATATTTTATACACATACTTTGGGTTCAAATCTATGCCACACTACAAAGTTCTATTTAATTACTTCTAAAGCTCATAAAGCTATGCCATATTATGTGCAATCACCTAGAGAATGTTCACATTTCACAACGCATTTACCACAAAACACAAACTTTTGATATTTGACAACTAACAAATGGTTAAAACACAAACAGCCGAGTATTTTTTTTATTTTTTGAAAAATTTCATATCTGATGTTCAAAATATTCACCACCGGCCAAAGTGCATGCATGCAGACGATTTTGCGAAAATCTGCGGCAAGTCATCCCGAATCTGCTGCAGCGCATTTTTTAGCTGCCGAATGGTCTTTGGCTTTGGATTAAGTTCGTGAAATGTCTGCAGCATTGCTAAGAAACTACTCATTCACTCACTCACTCACTCGCTCTTCTACTAAAGCTAGGTTGTTTACAACCTCATTGAGCAGTGTAGCATCAGCGCCAGCAGAGACTAACAAACGAACTTCCTCTTCTCGATCTTCCTCACATGCCAAGTGCCTACAAGTTTCATCAACCTGTCGTTGCTGCTTAGTTGTTCACGTGTGTTAAACCACACTTACTACGAAGTGGGGTTAACTGATTAACCGGGGTTAAGTGATTGTTAACAAACTTATACTCACTCCAAACAGTGGTTTAATCAACACTTCCATGTTCCATGTTTCCATGCGGGGCATGGCAGCCAGTGCCGCCCCGTAGGCTTAGGCCGCCATCTGGGCCCATCAGCCATCCCAAAAGGTTTCCAGCCACTGGGTAGGCTACTGAAAGTCATGACAGGAATAGCAAAAAAAACAACTACCCCCGCCCACATGACTACTCTCTATACTATGGGTATGGGGCACACCAAAGGACTTCACAGTCCCCATAGGAAATCACCTGGCAAGTGGCCCAACCCAACAGCAGACCAGCCACATGAGCAGTGCAGCCACCCACCCCCGCCATGCCCCCGAGCCAAACGGGGCAAACGAGAGCCATCGCAAGGTTTCCAAGCCAAACAGGAAAACTGTAGTCCCGAACTACAGTGCGTTCGGTATCTACTAGGATCCCAGTCTGATCCATCATCCCCGCAATAGTCTCTCCAATGCTCCACCCAACTCCGAGACATGACAGGAACAGCGAGGCCACCCAGCACAAATGACAAGTCCACAGATCAGGTGGGCACCAACCAAGCAATGACCCATAGGTGAGACCTGTTAGATCTTGTTAAGCCCCAGCTACCATAAGTCATGGCAAGAATAGCAAAAAGCGCAACTACCCCCGCTCACATGACTACATTGCCAGTCAGGTCACATCGCCCTGACCAAACAAGTACTGTGGGGATCACCAAAACATTTATGGTGCTCTCAGTTAATCACCTGGCAGGCAGCCCAATCTGTTCAGCAGACAAGCCGCATGAGCAGTGCAGCCAAACCACCCCCGCCATGTCCCAGAGCCAAACAGGACAAAGGAGAGCCCATGCAGGATTTCCAAGCCTGACAGGAAAACCGTAGTCCCGAACTGCAGTGCATTCGGTATCTGCGACCAGACCACAGACCAGGTGGGCACCAACCAAGCAATCACCCATGGGCATCTGTAAGATCCCAATGAACCCCATCAAGGTGTGACCTCAAATCAGCACTTTAAGCTGTCTGAGAGGTCAACCTTCTTATGCTACTTCTCTTATGCTAGAAGTAGCTACTGGGTACTGTTGGTCCACGGTGCCTTATTCTGTATTATTCAGCACAACCCTTCAGGGTCACCACACAAAGGGGTTCCTTTATCGGCCAGCCAGAGGACGCGCCCCTATATGCCGCAGTACCACCAGCGCAGGGTAATCAACACTTACTTCATTGTACATTTTACAAACTACCTGTTAGTGAAAGAATTTTAAAAATCAGCTAATTTTTTCTGAAGTCGTGACTAACTCGTCGGTGTGTAGTCTAATTTTTTATGCTCACAGATGCTCAAGATAAACACCCGTGTGAAGAAAGCACATTAAAACAGCTATGTTTGACAGGGTACGCCACTGCTAATGATGATGACAATTCCAACGCCAACAAAGTTTTGTATTATGCCTCCTACAATACTGAACCATAGTGTGTAACCACAACAAGTCCAAAGTAATTTGGTAAGAGGTGGAATCGATGTTGCCAGTCCACAAATCTTGTAGTTTCTATTCACCAATTGCAATTGCATGTTTTGGCTATGGGTTCAACCCACAATTTTTCCCATCTCCTGAGAGATAAGAGATCCCCATCTAACACGCTGTGTCCCTGGACCTGCAAATGTACATGCCAACAGTTTAAAATAGTGCACAAATGTCAGATGACACGCTATGGAGAAATGTGTACCAGTGGGTAGAATCACTTGCATTGCAAGAACCGATTCTGCCTAATAAGTAGGCCTAAATGTCATTTTTAAAAAGATTCAGTGACGATGATGATGATGACGATGAATGTGCAGCATATCATACTAACAGTGGTGTGTTGCCTGTGCAGTCGCGAGCATTGGGGTTAGCATGGTAAGACAGAAGTAGTTTGACCAGCATTGTATTGCCCTTGCTGGCAGCACGGTGCAACGGCATGCTGCCATGCTTGTCTGCCATGTTCACGCTGGCATTCTTCAGTAACAGCATCTCTGCCACCTATGCATCGCAACAACCACCACTAGGATTAATAAGATAAAAATATACTGGACACGTTGGCCGTTGCATCGAGTACCAATGATGACCGCACAGACTGGACACTGAAACGTTAGCTGGATTTCTTCATTTTCGTTGTCTAACCAGAATTGACAAAAGTTTCTTCTAAGTGCTATTTCCTATCAAGACGTCTGCCATCTGTGTCCATCTTCTTCCCGTACTCTTTTTCTCAATATCCTTCCTGTCACGGTCGGCCTATGCCTTTAAAAAAACGTAAAGTCCTTCCTGAGCCTTACGGCCCATAGGGCGGCGCTGATCTCCGTTTCCTAAGGCCCTCAGCCAGACACCAGTTTTTACACTGCGAGACCATGGATACGGGGCCAGTGTACCATGCGGTGTGCCTGTTTACGTCCTAGCGGTGAAGCCGGTATCAAATTATACTGCTTGGTGACAGAGGCACATGTGTGTGAACAACTTGCCTATGATCGTTACCCGGCAGTGTCCCGGTGCAGAGTCGAACCTGCGCCTCTGAGTTACCTCAGGATTACAAGACCGACAAGGCATCAATTGTTGTTTTAGTTCTTTTTTGTAAGAAGCACCATGTTTGCAGTACCAGTAGTACATACTTAGCTAAATACCGTAGTAAAATTAGCATATAAATAACAGTTAGATTTACAAAATACCTGCACTTTAAAATAGTATTTAAATTTTAAATATTTGCTGCTGAAACTGACTCAACAAAAAAAATAAGAAAATGTATAACCTGTAATCTATCTTTAGAAGCAGCATAATGCATGGCTGTTTGGCCAGTGGAATTGACAGCATCAATGTTAACCCTATCCAGCTTCAGCAGGTATGTAACAATGTCACTGTGTCCTGCAGAACTTGCAATAATGAGTGGAGTCCAGCCAACCTACAATTAAATTTATTACAATTGCTACAAAATTTTCTACGGTACTAAACATCAGTGCTTGACAATAAAATAACTAGGCCTAAATTGTAAAAAATAAGTATTATGTTTCGCCATGGTCTAGAGTGTATTATGCAATTCAGAATACTTCAAGTCTTGGCAATGGCACAGTCTGCGAATTTTTTTTCCATTTTTGCTGCTGAAGAAAAAAATAAGTCCAAAAAACAGGTTTTCCAGTGTCAGTAAATGACATCAGAAAAAAAACGCTGCAATAAAATCACACGGCAACAAAGTGCAGTCACCAACATATCATATTTGCAGATATTTGGCATGCACAACTTTAGTTACATCTATGACTCGTAGGAACAACAAAAGTTGTTGTGCATGCTGAATATCTGCTTAAAGTACTTCTGCACGGATCGTAAACAATTTTACCTAAAACTACACAGTTATTAACAAATGAAGAAATAATAGTAATTGTAATTCTCTATTTCTTAGCTTCAAATAATATTCCAAAAATAGTCAGTTTTTTCTACTTCATACACAAGTTAGATGCTAAATGTCTTCAGTAATTAAGTACAGTGAATGGTATAAGTTTTCTACTAACCATGAACTAACTAACCTCATCTGTAACATCGGGATCAACTGAGTAGCTGTTAATGACAAGCTTGAGAATGTCTGCATGGCCACCTGCTGCTGCCCAATGAGTAACTGTTCGCCCGCTCTACACCACCATCAACCACATAGACCAACACAGTATTAACAATCAAGTTACAATTAATAACTCATTGCACAATGTGAAGTAAGGCAACATAAAGAGTAAAAAACGTACTTATTTTGTGGATATATTAACTAACCATGTCACCTTGCAGCTTGGACGGTGGTTTTTTAGGATAGCTGTCAAATTAATGCGTTAATTTAATGCATTAATGGCGTATGTGCTAGTGATGATTCTATATCAGGATTTCAATTTTGATATGATATCGATACGATATTTTGAAAATATCGTGATATCAATATCGATATCGATATTTTTAAAATGATAAGTATGTAAATCTTGTACAAGCACAACAACAAGACGTGAACGTTCAGCATAGCAGTTTGTTTTACGTAGATACTAAAATGTGTCAGTGAACTTTGCTTATATACCGTTGTGTCGTTAAATTATGACACTATAGTTAGTTTGTTTCGGTTAGTTTGTTGTTTTCTCCATTTATTCTTGTTATTTTGGTAATGCAGTAATAAAAGTATAAACTTTTGGCGTAAAATATTGCAATATATCGAAAAGTTTGATATTTTTATTGACGATACGATACGATACGATAAATCGACATCGAAAACAATATATCGATATTTTCGATATATCGAATCATCACTAGTATGCGCTAATAAATTAAGGCACATTTAAAAAAACGCACATACGTAAATTTACTAAATTCTGTAAAGCAGTAGTTCCAGTATTCCACTAAACCACCATTATTTGATGATCGAATAATATTCAAGTAATCAGAAATGTTTTGCTGCTGTTCCATCACTACTGTTGCGGTCCTGTGACACAAGCACGACTTCGTGGGCTTCATTCCTGTCACCCTTTCAATGTTATCCACCTACATTATCAGCAATATTTAATGTTGTGTTATTAACACATTAACATATGCATTAAAAAATTAACGCAATGTGTTAGCACGACAAAAATTAACATTTCAACAGCTCTATTTTTTACTCAAATTTTGTGTAGACAATGTCACTCACTAACTCATACCTGCTAAGGTGGAAAAATCCAAATGCATGAAACTGATTACCCTTCACCTCCCCCTTTTTTTCTCCTGTCTCCCCTCCCTCCCTTTCCTCTTTTCATCCCCTCCTCAAAAATCTGGGAAGTGCTATAAGCTCCCAAGATGGTTAAAGACAGAGCCATGGTTGCCAAGAAATTGTTGTGCATTCAAAGCTCTGATCCGGATCCGATTTCGAAGCCGAATGAATTCTGACTGTGTATCATTGGCACCAGCCCCTAGCAGATTTTGAAGCACAGGATAGTAATAGGCAAAAAACTGGAAAAAACAGAGTGAGAGTAAAAAGGAAGACAAAGAAGAAGACAGAAAAGAGAAGGAAAGGAAAGAAGGGCAAAAGATAGGGGAGGGGACTAGATGCGATCTCACGCATTTCAATTTCCGGACCTTGGCAGCTATAAGTTATTCGTGTAAAAACTGTAACATACTGTAATAATATACTACAGAAACGCATACCACAACTTCTTCTTCTTCTTTTTCAATAATGCACAAATCCTAAGAGTTGAATAATGTCGTGCAGTATAGTTACCAACCGTGTCGGCCACATGAGCAAGTTGTTTGTTTTTTGTTAAAGCGTCTGTAACGACTGCAAGCTGTCCAGTGTATGCGGCTTGTCCTAACTTATCCAAATCCACACTGTCTCCGTTTTCTGACATTCTGCCTAAAAGTAGTCACCCTATTAATATCTAAACCGCCAATTAAGTGACTTGGAATACAGACGGAAGTTGTATTGTGTGTCAAATGAGACTTTATAGAAAATGGGACTTTTTCCAAAAACCGTAATTAAAGATGCACGTATAACTACGAATCAGCATAAAATACGAACAGATTATAAGAGTAAGACTTACAGCATACACAATTACACATTTGTACACAATACTTAAAATTCGAAGCTCTAAAACCTAATAACATCTTTGGGAGCACATGAATAATGCGTCGATAATTGCAAGCAAAACGCCTCCAGAGAAGAGATCGCTCAATAGTCAATAAACACTGCGCAGAGTGCTAATTGACGTAGCCTACGCCGCATTCCTGATGTAAAACAGTCGAGTTGAGTTGTACAGGTTCGATCAGTTTTTTTCACAGCTTTGGCAAGGCAAGTTATAGTGTTTCTCTCACTTAAATCACAGAAGCCTTGCAGTACGCCTACATACAGTACGTGGTGGGCCAAAAAAGTTAGCTTGTATTTTTCCATATCTTAGCTAAATTGTGACCAATTCTCACATTTTTTGAATTTTTCACGTGTTCGACTTTGACTGCCGTCAGTTCGTGATAGCTCCGAGTGTCTACACGTTGACTGATTCTCCACCCGTAGGCCTATGTACCCCCACGGACGGTCACAGTCGTCTCCGCAAAGCTGCTGGTCGGGCATCGAATTCGAATCGTCACCTGCCATCTGAGCGTCATCCTGCTGTCCTGCCGGCTC
>Ga0056128_1001880_pt1 | contig 24331 bp, 11 predicted proteins | sample WorMetLIZISLAND2_FD_71113 | JGI IMG/M metagenome (GOLD analysis project Ga0056128, IMG submission 71113) | Marine gutless worms symbiont microbial communities from Max Planck institute for Marine Microbiology, Germany - Olavius geniculatus... ... | reverse complement strand
TTTTTTTTTTTTTTTAGATTAGATCTAGTTTCTTTCTGTCGCATTTTTATGTCTGTCTGTTGTGTCAGTCAATCAATCAATCAGTGTTGCCTTACTAGCATTGTCTTTCTGTATTTTTCACCAATCTACTTTCATGCTTTGCTTATAGAGATTTAAACACAGCTGTGGCATTAGCTGGTAGTTAGTGAATTTGCTATCCCTGCATCTTAGATATTTTTATGTTGGCACATGTGTAACTTACAGACTGCAGTGTACATCAGTTTGGCTCATCAGCCAATAATTTGGGAATACGTGGATGTGATATGGACTTATTTCTGCACATTATCGATGCTGAACGCTACTCGGTAAGTAACAATTTTGTGGACAAACGTTTGTTTTTGTAGTTCACTTCATGTCAGTTTTTTAAAATTAAGGCTCAGAATGAGTTTTTCTCACAAGATTTCTAAGATCATGAAAATTGAGATCTGTTTGAGACCATCAACGTACAGACAGTTGAGTATTTATTAGGTTAATTCTTGCCCTTTAGCCAGAATACGTTTGAGTAGTGTATGCTCATGAGATCACAAGAACGAGCATGACCACAATTTTCAGTCTCAACAGCAGTTCAGCCACTAAAGTTTTGAGTATTACATGAACTACCTTAATGATGAAATTCTCAGACAGGGTCTGAACTAAGACTGTGAGACTGCAGTTCAAGGTCATGACTTGGGACCAGGAGTCCACAGACCCATGTGTACCATGGTATCGAGAACACAAGGCTGTTGTCTGTCGTGTTTTTAGGTGAAAGAGAATGCTGCTGCACTTGTCAAGCAGATTGCTGCAGTTCTTCGCCACTCGACTGACTTCGGCAAAGTTCTGCCTTTACCTCGTGCTCGCTGTCCCGTCATTAAGTTTGTTGATTTTCCATCGGGAATCAAGTGTGACATGAGCGTCAACAATCGGTTAGCTATCAAGTGTATCTGTATTGCATATTTTTCAGCACACCGATAGGGTGTTTACACGATCAAGCAAACATCGAGCACCTAGCTCGACGTTCTGTGGTAATTAGCATGATAATTAGGAGAGCAGGCGGGTTGTAATTGGAAGGCCTGTATAACATGTGATCAGCTGTGGGCTAAGCCTAGGCCTACATTTGAGCCAGGAGCGAAGTTCCAATAGACCTGCTTGAGCCAGCTTGATGTTTGCTCAACGTTTGCTCGAAGTTTGCTCGACGTCTGCTCGATGTTTGCTCCATCGTGTAAACACCCTTATAACATTTTTTAAACACAATGACCATATTGCTCTTTCATGCAGTAATTAACAGTAAATAAAAATATGAATTCATAATTAGGTCAAATATGCCTGTTTATTCTCAAGTAGAAGTTATATATAATATGACATCATGTCGTATTAACCCTTTAACTACTGGAACTAAAAAATGCTAATACCACAATATTACCGTGATATTTTGGCAAAAATATACATTGTATTACAACTTCTTCTAAAACCCCATAACGTTGAAACATTTAACTACTCTAAGTAAAAAGTGCTAGTACTGCGAGATTTTGGCGAAAATATAATTCTATTACCGTGATACAAAGCCAAGTAGAGTAGGCAGGTGGAACGCCTTTTCAGTACCATTTCGTGGTTTTTTTATGGGAATGGAATACGATCGGAGCATCTGGACCTGTTCGTCAGTGGGCCCCATAGGCCCCTATTTGAGTTGTATTTCACAATGCAGACTGGCTTTGCTGCAGCTCTCGTCACAGATGGTCGATCGTCCCCTTCCTTTCGGCACTGGGACCACAGTTTTATCATGCCTCATGGTATGCAAACGAATGTGCTACTGAATAACCATGCATAACAATGAAAATCCAGAGTCATAGTTGATGATAACCACATAGATATGGGTATACCAATAGCAATGTAATTCAGCATACCAGAGCTAGTACAGAACTGCATTACATAGCGCCGGATAATTCCGGTGGCCTAGGTATAGCGATTTATTTCTAGTGCCAGATATATCTGGCACCTTTCGTAATGAAGGGGTTAAAGTCCTGTGACCATGGCACCCAGTGTAATTTGGTTCTGTGAAGACTGCACACACACAGTGCTACTGACTGCTCTATGTTAATGGTCTAGCGTCTTTCTTTAGCGGCATGCTGAATGAAGCCAGAACAATCAGAGATTGTTGTCACCCAGTGGGATTTTATGGCTTTATGATGAGATGGCTCACCCCTTAGGTTAGTAGGTGGTGTGTTCAAGCTATCAGCATTGACGATGTCATAGGCACTTCACCACTCACCAGCCTCGATAAAGAAAGTCGTTGTCTTCATCGTTGGCAGGTGGGGCACAAATTCACTAGTCATTGCTGGATTTTGACAAATATGTAAGGATGTGGTTTTCATACAATGCAGTGAACGCAGTGCAAAACCCTTCCATACCTTTATGCATTAGGCAAGTAATGAGGCAAGTGATGCTGCAACCAAAACGCAAAATGAAAAACTATCTCTGTTCTTGCATTTTGTATGTTTGCATTGCGTTGGATATTAACCGGGGTTGAAATTGGCAGCAGTGAGCACTGTGTTGCATGTTTGTTGTGCGAGAAAGCTTAGCTGAGCGCAACACAAAACTGCTTCAGTTCCTGACATCGTCCGATATCCGCATTCACCGTCTGATGTTCACCGTGCGTTACTGGGCCAAGCTGCGTCGAGTGGCTGGCTGCGGCGGCCGTCTCACAAGCTATGCTCTGACGCTGCTTGTTGTCTACTACCTACAGACTGTCAGTGATCCACTCATACCGTCTGTTGATGCAATGTCACAACTGGCAGGTGCTTTAAGTTGGCATGCCACTGTATATCATGTGTTTAATTTTTACGCGCAAAAGCAGCTACTGCTTTCAGCACAATAGCCATCGCAATTCTGTCCATCTGTCCATCACACAGGTGGAGCAGTCAAAAATGGTGCAAGCTAGGATCACCAAATCTTCACCATCGGCTGCCTGGAAGACACTAGTTTCAGGAACCGTAAAGCTTTTCCATAAATTCGAAGGGGGTCACCCCGAATGAGGGTGCTAAATGAGAGGGGGGTAGGAAAAATTTGTGATTTTTAGCCAATAAGTTGCTGTATCTCAATAACAGTGCGAGATAGGGCTTAGGTTACTATTAATCACTAATAGGAAGTCGTATGCTGGCTATCGATTGCCATCAAATTCATTGACCTTGGATGACCCTGAACACTAAAATATTCGTTTTATGGATTTTTTGGCAATTTCGGGCTGCGAGACACATTTCAAGAGCGAATTCTGCCGAAACCATTTGAGATAGTCATAGAAAAGCTGCATATGAAATTTTCAGCATTGAACGTAGATTTCAACAGTCCAAGTCTCGATTTTCTATGTTCAAGAAAATCTGCACACGAGAACATCAAAGAGTGGTACCCCCGTAAAAGTCGTTATTTTATCGTTGTTGACCAGTCTTTCATGAAAACGGTTGCAGATAGGCATGGGTATGCTACCTATCACAACAAGCACTAGTGACGAGCTTTTCAGTCGTATCAACATTGATGACTTTGAAAGATTCTAAACTTCCGAAATAAGTGGTTTATATTGATTTTTACGATCTTCGGCTGCAACACACACTCCAAGAATGGACTGCGACAAAATGGCTGGAGATAGACCGACAGTTTGCGAACAGGAACTGCTATAGGCTTTTATGTGTCTCGTGAGCACTAGCTCATATTTCTTGTGCGATTCCCAGTTAGTTTTCTTTCTCAGCAGCATCGTGGATTATAAAAGTAAGCCATACAAGAAATGCAGTTTTCCAATAGACACTTAAATTTCTAACAGAATTCTGATAAACAGTTGCAAATTTCCAACTGAGGTGATTTCAGGTGTTTGAAATTTTAATTTTGCATTTAAATCTCACCAAAATCAAGGATTGAGGGTTTAATCTCCAATTTTTGCATTTTTGGATGACATTTTTCCAAGAAGATTTTACTACAGCCCAAAATTTAGGGAGTCAGTTTGTCTGTAACTGATCTTGCTGCTATTAAATAGGCAGTTACTTTCTAATGTTAGCCACTTTTTTGCCTAGCTTGTATAGTTTCAAAAAGTTTTCATAATTTGTGTATTTTTATAGTACCAGTACTGTTTTGTAGTCTAATTTTTGCTCTGCATGTCTGTCATTTTGCTGGCTTTTTGGGCAAATGAACATTCTCATTAAAGGCTATATCAGTAACGGTAATGTTAAAAGTAATACCACTGCATGATCTTGATATTTACTAAACCAGTATTGAACTGTTGCATCAGTTTAGCTGTGATTTTGTTATTTTCTTTTTGGTTTAACTGGCTTATTCTTTTGGAGTTGCTCCATATTAGGTCATATATCTCAAAAAGGCAGCAGCAGATTTATTACATATCATGGAAGTGATGTTGGCTTATCTTGTCTTGAATTATAGCTGCTTGAATATACTAGTATAATTATATCAGTCTTGTCACAGAACATGTGTTTGTACATTTGTTTGTGGATTTTTCAGAGGAGAAGTGCATAGTCGATGGATGGGACAGCTCCTTCACAACTGATGCAAGTTTATTGCCTCACAACAACTTTCTGTTGACTGCTGAGTTGCTTGCCGGTTTCTTCCAGTTTTACGCTCAGTTCGATTTTCGAGCATCTGTGATCTGTCCACGCCTTGGTAATGCAGTCGACGTAGCGAAGTTCATTAAGACTCAGCAGGGCGATGCTGCACTTCAACGTTTCAAGGTTTGTCTTTTGGGCCAGAAGTTCGTGATATAACTCTTCGATTAACGGTTTGAGTATTAATTTGATGCATGATAGAAACCTTGAGCAAGTGTGATTTGTGACGTGGGAGAAACTGCATTTTTAGGAGTTTTGCTTGTCTGGCACTTGCACCAGTATCAGTGAAATAACATACAATATCTTGAGTGGTATGTAAAACTTTAACTAACCCACTCACTTTTGTCAATTCAGAAGCTGTAGTGCTTATGGTTTGCACCCATGTCAATTAGACCTGCAAGTCGACTCAAGTCGACTTGGGCCTTCCAAGTCAGGTTAAGTCGTTCTGTTACAGCGTCACTGTCAAAATTTTCTGGCGCCATCAGTTTCATTACAAGTCCTTTCAAGTGGACTTGAGAAGTTGACTTGACAAGTATCTTGCACTTACCAGTTCTCTTAAATGCAGTTATCAACGAGTTCGGGCAAATAAGGCAATTTGTAACATTTTAGTAACCGTATATAAAATAGCGGTATAATGTCAATTAGGATGAATGGATTATCGAGTTTCAATGCTTCACACAGTTCTAATTGTTAGATGATGTAGAAACCAGAAACCTACGTGTGAATCAGCCTAGTGTGAATGATGTAAGCCTAATTTCCATAATTATTTTGTTGTTCCCCTTGCACTAGATTGCTGAAATTTTGCATGTTTAGGTTTAAGACAAGGGCTAATTATTCGTGTAAGAAGTTTTTTTATAGGCCCTAACAGTTAGCCACAATACATCCGTTACAGACGGACGGACGACAACAATGCCAAAGACGCCATACAGCATAGCTGTAGTGCATCAAAGACAGTCAGGTAACACACAGTTTTTAGCTGTCTGTACGAACTTACTTTGAGAAATGACGATAACAAAAGATGTTCATCGAAGGAATAAAACACTTTATGGATAGCCTACAGTATACCTACAGCGTTCACGCAAGTTCATTACAACTTATCAACATCTCAATTTGAAGTTGACTCAAGTCGACATGTCGCTGTCAAGTCAAGTCGAGTCAGATGTGCTCAAGTCGACCACCGTCGACTTGGGGTCATTTTAGCCTCAAGTTTTGGTCACGTTTCTGTACCTCAGCGACTCGCAGATCTAATGACAATGCTGCTATAACAAATTGTCTTGAAATTAGGTTAGGTTGGATGGACAAGAAATCCTGTGTTATGCTGAATGCGTGCTTTAGGTGACAGTGATGTCCGTGCAAGATCCATTTGTTCTTGATCACAACACAGCATCAAACGTCAGCGAGCGACTGCGTGGCGACATCGTGCGAGAGTTTCAGCGAGCAAGCGAACACTGTCGCAACCTGATTGGCTGCAGTGGCATCACAGAGCATGCTGGGATTGTCGAGTTACTGTCGGATTCTGCGTCATTGGTGAGCAGCCCGGCTGGCAGTGTGCATTCGGCACTCAGTCCACAACTGACATCTGCTGAGAATGCATTGAGTGCCAATGTGTCTGAGGAGTCTGCTCGCATGCAGATGTTTGTACTCAGGTTCCAAACCTCGATCACTGCTGCGGCCACTACTAGAGCAGATGAAGTGAGACGTAGAGCCACAGAAGAAAAGCACAAAGTAGCCGAAGGTCTGGGAGCCATGACACAGTGCAATGACGTTGTTGGGATGGTCAAACTGATGCTTGTTGATATTTTTGATGTGAATTGCGTATATCGCAACGACGGGCCAAGTGGACAGTTTGACAGCCAACTCAGTCAGCTGTTAATTTCAAAGTCTAACCATGACGCCGACAGCTCAGTGCCATGTAACTTAACCGACACCAGCCCACCACTTTCAGCTAGATCATATGCTGTCGACAGTATTCAGTTGCCTTCAGAGCACAAACATCTCCTGGTTGAGAATAGAGGTTATACTGATGATGATGATGATAATAGTGATAATGAGTCTAGTCAGCGTCGTTCACAGTCGGCTAAGCGGCACAAGGCTAATGATGGTACATCTAATGCAATCAGCAGCATCAGTAGCAGCCAGCAGTTGGATGTTGATGATAACAGCCGGTGCATTTTGCTCTCCATTGACTGCTCGGCTCGATCGCGTCTGTGGGTCGGTCGCAAGAAGGTCCGTCGCCAGTTCCTGCACTTCTCCAATGAGCTGAAAAGACAGCTGGAGGTGAGCTCAGCATTGAAGAAGGATGTGACGAAGTGCAAGGATGCAATTCTTGAGTTTGAGTTGGCAATCATTCGTCCTGCGTCCTCCCGCGGTAATGATCAGCTCTTGCTGGCAGTGCTGCCGAGCAACAAGACCAGCAAAGAGTTCGGCTGCTTTATTACGTACTTTATCTCTCTTGTGCAGAAACTGGTGAATAATGTTGCCATTGAAGGCCCACTCATAACACAGTTCAAATAGCAGCCTTGTGATCAAGTACAGTGTTGACTGAGTTGCTTATATCTGCCACCAGATGTTAGTATTTAGTTAAATTTTCTCGGTATCAGAACACCAACTGATTGCGTTAATTTTCTTTGTTGAAGCTGGCTTTGGAAGTTAATGTATTTTTTTGATCGATTGTTGTCGTTACAGCTGGTGAGTTGTGGTAATTAGTGGTTTTGTTTGCAGGATATCTGGCAGTATTTTATAATGCTTGCCGAAAGTGGCAAGATGTGGGCATTTTTATTATAGTTTTATACCAGTTACTTAGTTGGACATTTCTTTAGATGTTACAGTGAGCTTGTCAGGAAGTGCCTGCACTCTTATTTTTTATTCCTAATTTTTTAAGACACTGAAGGTGGCATTGCCAGAGATAGGCAGTAATGAAATTACATGTAATTCAATTACGTAATTTAATTACAAATTACAATTGTAATTTGTAATTCAATTATATTTGGTTTTAATGTAATTTGTAATTGGTAATTCAATTACATGGTCATGTAATTTGTAATTTTAAATTACATTACAGTTTTTCAATTACATTTGAAAATTTTAAGTGGGAACATCTATTAGTTTTATATTAAGCACCATGTCGATCTTTCTTATTTTCTTAACTACATTTTGCCATGTGATTAGCATTTTCAGTTATAACTGTTTTTTGCACAAGTTGTTTTTGTAACTAGTGTAGACTGTAGATAGCAAACCTTCCATTTCGCAATTGTGAGATGAACACTGAACAGTCTGCATCGCCGATCGTTGTCAAGTCATAAAACATTTCTACAGTTATAGCACTTTTCCCTTTAAAGTGACATAGACAGCATGTGATTTACATGACGTAACTTAGATTACTAAATATAAGTTGTGTTTGTAAATAGTAGTTGACATTACCAGGTAATTGGTGTGCTGTTATTTGCTCCTGGTGTTTTTTGGTCTGATAATGAATAGTGACCTCATTACTAGTGTACTGCTGCTAGTTTGTTAAACCCATGAATGTATTTATCGTTTATAATACTAATTGAAAAACAAGATTAGCAATTGCGTGTAATTTGTAACTGAAGTAATTGAAATTACGTAATTTGTAATGTGGCCTCTGATTCCAAAGTAATTTGTAATTTTAATTACATTTATGTCAGTAATTTGTGATTGGTAATTGAATTACATTTGAGCCAGTAATTTGCCCAGCTCTGGCCATTGCCCACAGTTAAGTGCATATTCAGTTTTTCAAGAGTGCACTGTGCATCTGTTCCACAGTGCTGGTCTGTGATCAGAGTGAAAGTCTTTGGCATTGTGTAGTATCAGAATTATACAAGCTAGATTTTGTGAAAGGATTATTCAATTTTTACATTTGTGTTTATTTCACTCTGCAACATGATGTGCTCTGTGTACACTGTGTAAAGCGTTATTTTATGCAATTTCTTCTATGGTTGCTAGTTTTTACGTGCGTGAGCTAGCATAGCTAGCTATAGTGCGTATTAGCTATGGTCATTCTGTCTGTCCGCCCGTCTGTCTGTCTGTCTGTCCTGGTGTCACGACCCAATACTGTTCTAAGAGCAGGTGAGATAGAGACTTCGGGTTTTCACCATTAGAGTCTCTAGTACTATGTGACAAAATTTCATGCCACTGGATGAAGGGGGTCCCCCCGAATGAGGGTGAGAAAGAGGGGCATGCGCAAGCCTGACCGTAGCTGACGTAAGGTAAGTCTACAGCATTCGCACGGTGGCGCCACACAACTAACTCGTTATGCTCCTGCCAATGTATAGACATGGCAGTAAATAAAATGTCGCACTTGATCAATTTTGAGCATCTGTAAACCGTTTTACTATCCGTAGCCTATGCTAAAACTAAGACTCTCTCCTCAATCGCCGGTAGATATTACGACGACAAATTTATTACTCCTCGCGCGCTACGTTCCTAACGTAGTGAAGAGGAGTATATAAGATCAGTGTAATATTGAGGACCGACGACTTACCTCTGTTCCTGGAAGAACTTCAAACGGCCATATCTCAATAACGGTGCTAGATAGATGCATGGTCACCATGGACCACCGATAGGAAGTCGACCCCCGCGAGTCGAATGGTCACGTGACGGTGACCGATGACGTCACGTGATCCCAAAAGGTCAAGGTCATGACCCCATTATCTTCGTTGCCATGGCAATAAAATTTGGCTGTTTGCAGTGTGAAAAGAAAGGAACTAAAAAGCAGTTAAAAGAATATGCGAGAAAATAATGCGCACGAGGAGTACATTAGTTTGGTCACAATCTAAAATATTTCTTGTAAATGTTAAAGACACCCAAATTTTTGCCATACGTGAGGCAAGTAATAACTAAAAAGACGTTGTTTTGCAGCTATTGGCTTGCCTAGCGTGAAAATGGTTGCAAATAGGCACAGACATGCTGCTGGTCACAACCATCACTGGCGACGACCTTCATAGAAATGTCAACATTGATGACTTTGAATGACCTTAAACCTCTGAAATAGGGGGTTCTAGTGAATTTTTTTCACGATTTTGGGCTGTGATACGACTGACTTGCGCCAAAATGGCTGGAGATAGACAAAGACAATCTGCGTATGAAATTTTCAGCATGGAATGTAGATTTTAGCAGTCCAAATCTGGACCCTTTAGATTCAAAGAGGCCTGCGCACGCGGGTGTCAAAGAGGGGTACCCCTCTAAAAAGTGGTTATCTATTTATTTATCCTCTGTTGTCTTGTCTAGCGTGTAAATGGTTGCAGATAGGCACAGACATGCTGCTTATCATAACAAGCACTGGCGACGAGCTTCTTACGGATGTCAACATCGATGACCTTGAATGACCTTAAACCCTAAAAATATTGATTTTAAGTGATTTTTGGCGATTTTTTGGTTGCAAAAAAGTGAATTGCGTCGAAATGGATGGGGGCAGTTCAAGATTACCTGCGAACAGGAACTGCCATAGGCTCTCGCGCGTCTCATGAGCATTAGCTCAGATTTCTTGTATTTATTGGGTTGTCTAGGTTTACTCTACAAAGTCTGATTTCATTTGTGCTAGCCACATATACCCTACCTATTTTGCTTTGATAACACTGCACAGTTTTATTCTATGTAAAATGATGCAAGAAACCTACAGTGTAGTTTTTACGCGCAAAAGCAGCTACTGCTTTCAGCGCGTCTTAGCCATCGCAATTTTGTCCGTCTGTCCGTTCATCCGTCCATCACACGGGTGGATCAGTCAAAAACGGTGCAAGCTAGGATCACCAAGTCTTCACCATCGGCTGCCGGGAAGACTCTAGTTTCAGGAACCATAAAGCTTTTCGATAAATTCGAAGGGGGTCACCTTGAACGAAGGCGCTAAGTAAGAAGGGGGTGGGTAAAATTTGCGATTTTTAGCCAATAAGTCGCTGTATCTCAGTAACGGTGCGAGATAGGGCCTTGGTTACTATTAATCACTAATAGGAAGTCGTACACTGCCTCTCGATTTGCGCCGATTTCAATGACCTTGAATGACCTTGAACGCCGAAATAGGGGTTTTATGGATTTTTTGGCAATTTTGGGCTGCGAGTCACATTTCAAGAGCGAATTGCGCCGAAACCAATTAAAATAGACATGGACAAGCTGCATATGAAATTTTCAGCATTTAACGTAGATTTCGACGGTCCAAATCTCAAGGAAACCTGCGTACGAGGGCATCAAAGAGCGGTAGCCCTGTAAAGGTTGCGACGAAATGGCTGAAGATAGAATGACAGTTTGCGAACAGGAACTGCTATAGGCTTTCGTGCGTCCCGTGAGCATTAGCTCAAATTTCTTGTTTATTGTTGATTTAATAATAAGCTAGTTTCTCTGCAGCTGAGATCTCGACAATCTGTAGGGCCCCTCACGGGAGTTTAGACAGCTCTGATCTGGAACTCGAAAATTCTAGGCATAAATCAGTCACTGAGATAAAAACTACTGACAAAAAAATGGCCAGTGGTTTCAATGGCTTCTATTCCTATACCTGGTGCAGCTTGTGCCTGGTGATAGGGGCCTAAATAGGGGGTGAAAGGAGTTTCGTTTAGGGTGTATGCAATATTGCTTATCACCAGAAGCACTTTTTAAAGCTCAAAATGCACCACAAGCTGTGTGACCGGGCGGCTTCTGGGAAGGAGAGGGGAGGATGGAACATGAAGGGGCGGAAAAAAGGGAGCAGGTGGAGGGGAAGGGAAATAAAATGAAGAAATGGGGGAAAAAGATAAGGTGAAGAAGAAAAATGGGATATGAAGGAGGTTGAACAGGAAGGCAGGGATCGAAAAACTTGAGCCCGATTCTGACTTTAGATTTGGGGGATAGAAGCCCTTGACTAATTGTTCACAGTTTGCAAAGAATAAAACTCAACCAAAAAAGATAGATCACAAAAACATCTAAAATCCAGTATCACTATCTAGGCCACTTTATGCAGATCAGAAGTAAACTAGCTAGAGAAGCTTTGATGCGACCAGAAGCACTCTTGGCGAACGATAACAGTAGTCCGTCTCAACTTTTCTTCTTTAAAAGTAAACGAAAAACATCTCTAAAAATGTGGACCGTGTGGTAAATGTTTCGTGACTGACGAGTATCAGCTCATCATTGACTCTTCGTCTTGAACCAAGTCTATTATTTACTTATTTAATTCTGTGACGAGGTTGACGTGGGCGTGGCGTACTTGTAGAGTGTTTATCTTAGATTTTGGAGCATTTTGCAAAAACATTCAGGTAATGAAAACTATTAGAGTTATAACCGACGTATTTTAGCTATTTACGTTTTCCGCTTTTGATGAAACAGTTGCAATGGTAAATGTAAATTGTAGTTTTACTTGATGTGTTGACCTTGAATTTTGTGGGCGATAATAGGGGTGCGAAGTTCAATCGATGTGTTTTCTGCAGGTGAACGAAGCCATGAATAGATCCCGGACTGCGCTTGTATCGTTATATCGTTCTGCTGTAAGTACATTGTCAACTGGGCGTTTGTATACACATTGCATGGGTTAAATTGAACAATAGGTCCGTTGGCAATAATCGCTGTTTTTGCAACTCAAAAAACACTATTATGAAGAATTTTCCTGCGGGACTGTGAAGATTTTTTTGTTCCATCATCATTCTGCTGCTTATTCAGCTAATGACTTCCAGCAACGGACATATTGTTCAATTTTACCATTGCATGCTTTTGTTTGGTATTTTCTACTACCGGGTACCTCAAGGTTGTAGTGTTGCCAGCCGGCAGTCACCAGGCTGTATTAAAATGTGCTTGGCTAGTGATCCACGTAACTTGCCACATTAGAGGCGTGGGTGTCGGCACTTTCTTGTTTGCATTGCTGTGAGTATGTCGTAATTGTAGCTACATTCAGGGCCTACACTCAGTAGTGGGCTCAGTAGTGTCGTGGGCTCAGCTTACCGGCAGGCTGAGTTTACTAGAGGGTACTGAATAGTGAATAAGCTGACACTTTTGAGCTGTTTACGCTTTTTGACGCTCGGTGTTATTGTCAGTGTAGATCTGCACTGACAATAGCTTAGAAATCAGTCACTTGTCAGTGCGAATTCTCACTGACAAATGTATCATTCTGAGGCTATTGTCAGTGCGGTCCGCATTATCAGTGCGGGCATAGTGTGCCTCCAGTGTTTGAATGGCAGCATCAAATGCTGCCTGCCCACCGTACACAAGCGTTTGCACATGCTGCAACAACAGCCAACATCGTAAAGAACAGTTAACTGTTGCAGTAAGGAAGATAAAAGAATAATTACTGCAAATGCAACTAATTGCACAAGATAGAATTTCTAACTCAGTCTCCAGTGTAAAGTCAGGGAATTTTGCTATAAAAGACCTGTAGGAACCCTGGCAACATGTTTAAGTGTTGCAACTAATGCAAATACCTTGAAGTGTTACATTTTACGTACTGGTAGCATGTTGTCTTTGTCATTGTTTTGTAGTTAACATTCTGTTTTATCTTTTTTAGTGGCATCACTGAAAAGAAGGGAAAGTAGGGGAGATTTGAGGCTCAGAACTTCCTGTTTTTTTTGCAGAGCTGAATTCATGTTGTGAACTTGTGATTGTAGCTTTTGAAGAATGGAGATATCCTGCGACCACTGTCAAGTTGTTTTCATTCTCCACTTGCACAGTTGGTGAGTTTTCGGCTTTGCTGTACACACTACCATTACAAGAATTTGTGGATATTTAATGAACTACTGTATCAGTCCTGATGGCTTAAATGATATGGTCAGTTAAGTTAAGCCATTCTGCTTGAGCAGCGTTGGTTCATAGTGTGCTGGCATTACATCGCAGATTCTCATTCAACAATGCAGGAGATTGATATCTAATAGTGTTGTGTGGGTTACAGTTAGGGTGTATTAATTATGATTCGTTTATACATTGAAAACTGATGTCTAAAACTGGTTTTTGCTACGTGTTTAGTCTGGCTGAATGTTGCATTTATTAATAACTAGAAATTTGGGGCAGAGCCCAAAGTGATTCTGCCCGGCACCATAAGTCCAACTGGAGGGAAAATTTAGTGGGCTGAAATTCCCCCAGAAGCAAAGTTGCATGGCCCAAACTGAAATGCATTAGCATACTCAGAATGGGCAATGTCCTTTCAGGGTGGGTCAACATACACACTTTGTAACTTTTGTGTTAGTGGACCAAAATTTACTAAATTTTTTTTGCCAAACCCCTCAGGGATAGCTATGGATTAAGTTTGATTCGGATTTTTGATGTCTCGATTTCCTAAGACATTTGAGGTCATATTCGAAAGTTGTTTGAAATCACACCGAATTTTGGACGCTTTTGCCCTACCAAATTTTTGTGGCGTGGGTCCCCGAAAATTTGTGTAAGTGATCATGCCCACTGTATGGCATATCGTGTTGCAAAGTTTCATGGTGTCAAACCCCTAAGTTATATGCACAGATACCATAAATTTTAAGCCCATTATTGACCCCAATTTGTAAAAAAATTGTTGGGTAATGGTAACCCCCTTTCCCAGAGGGAGTGCACTGACAAGACTTTTAATTCTCTAGCATGTGTAAAAGTTTGGGGGTGCACCCGGTGCAGCACCCTGCAGGTGCTGAAATATGGTCTTCTAAAAAGTCGATTTGTGTGGGAATAATTTGACCTTCAGATATTTGTAGTTACTGGACCAAAGTTCGCCGTCATTTTTTAGCTGAACGTGGGAGAAATTGTTGTCGATCAGGTACTTGTCTGATTTTGAATATATCTTCATCAGTTCCAGAGATATTCGTTGTTGAAGTTTGAAGTTGTTTGAAGTCGCACCAAATTTTGCATATTTTGGCCCCTAATTTTTTTAGGTAGGACCCGCAAATTTTTGGACTTGCATTATAGAATTTGGCCTATTTCCGACCATGGTGCAGAATTTTGTGGTGATTGGCCAATGGAGCTCAGAAATATCATGGTAAACAAATAAAAAAATCTGCAGTAAAACAGAAGTTTGCTCTGAAAGTTACCGTTTCCGGGTTCACTAGTTATTAACAATTGTCTATGCACAATTACTAGATGTGAGCAGAGCATCATTGTTTTGTGTAGGCCTTTTGTTCTTGTATGTTGTGTATTAGTCGTGCATTGGCACAAACAAATTAATACTGTTTACACAACAAAGCTGGCTTGTCACTTGTCCATGTGTCTTGAAACTAAATTTATAAGCTTTTAAAGTCAGGATCTCAAAAGTCCTGAAATTGCACACAGGTGCTGAAAAAGTCCTGAATTCAGCTGAAGTCTGCTAAGTAGTTGAGTCATTACTTTTTGAAATGTAATTTTCCTTAAGCTACATTAAAATCACCAATGTAAACTTTAAAGTTAACATGACAGCGTGTCACTAAATTGTAAGTTTCGTGTGTAGTTTAGTAGAATAGTTGTAAACGTTTGCTTGAATCATATGTTACACTGGATGCACCATGTTTTTGGTGGTATTTGATTAATAGAATAGGTCATGAAATAGGTCATGAAAAAGTCCTGAATGTTGATTATGTTGTGTGAGTGGGAACCCTGCTTGCTGAGCATTATTGTGATGGAGCTGGTTCGACGAGTGCTCAGCCAGCCAGCTCCATCATGTAAACAGGGTATGTGACTATTGCAGAGTATGCCGGCTGCATCAACTGTGGAAGGTTTACACATACGGGACCCAACACCTAGGACGACTGGCATTAGGCTGATACACATGGGCACAATGTGTCGAGATATTGATCAGGCTGCAAAGTACATCGGTGCAGGAGCAGCTACCGTCGGTGTTGCTGGATCAGGTATTACTAATTAATATTGTGTGGCTTGGTAGTCTAAACAGTTGGCATGTCGGACCAGCAATTGCAAGGTTGCAGGTTCGAATCTTGGCTGTTCGGTTATCAGGTAATGATCCTGGGCAAGTTGTTCAGTGTTCACGCATGTGCCTCTGTAACCAGGCAGTATAATTTGGTACTGGCCTAGTCACTGGGAAAGTAAAAATATGGCACCCAGTCCATCTAACTGCTCTACGTTTGCAGCTCACTACTGGCTCAAGGCCAGCAAACGGGCATGAGCTCCACCCCCTAGGATCAGAGCTGTGATAGGGCAATGTTGACTACGAGTGATTTACTTTTATTACGCTCGAAAGCAGCTACTGCTTTCAGCGTGTCTTAGCCATCGCAATTCTATCCGTCCATCCGTCCGTCCGTCCATCACACGGGTGGATAAGTCAAAAACGGTGCATGCTAGGATCACCAAATCTTCACTGTCGGCTGCTGCCTGGAAGACTCTAGTTTCAGGAACCATAAAGCTTTTCCATAAATTCGAAGGGGGTCACCCTGAACGCGGGCGCTAAATGAGAGGGGGGTGGGCAAAATTAGCGATTTTTGGCCAGTAAGTCGCTGTATCTATGTAAGGTGCGAGATAGGGCCTTGGTTACTGTTAATCACTAATAGGAAGTCATACACTGGCTCTCGATTGGCGCCGAATTCACTGTCCTTGAACACCAAAATAGGGGGTTTTATAGATTTTTCTGGCAATTTCCGGTTGCGACACAGGTCTATATCATTCACAAGGTGGTGCCACGCTATTATCGTTATGCGATCCAGATAGTGAATTTGGTATTTGTATATTAACTTTGCGTGAACCGCAACTGCTCTAGGCTTTCGTGCGTCTCGTGAGCATTAGCTCAAATTTCTTGTTTAATGAGGATTAGTGTAGAAACAACAGTTGAAAAACCATTGCATTGCATTTCAATCCTGTATGTCCTTGATTTTCTCTCAGCTTGTCATTGCTGTTTTCATCCTGTGGATTAATTGGGGACTGCCTTAGTTTTTAAAAAAATTTACAGTTCATGCATGGTATATGGTCTGCTAGTGACTGTGTTTACATTTAGCTGTTGTAAATTGTGAGTACTGGTGGTTTGTCTTAAAACATTATAGCAGAGACAAAATATTACAGTCTCGCTTTCTGCTAATTTTTTGGCTGAAGAGCATTATGATTTACATTTTACGACCATCTTTCTTTACTTCAGTTATTTTTAACGCACTAACATCTGTATAGATAGAAATGGTATACCTTTACAGTGTGGAGTAACTGCTAAATTGTTGCACTGGAATTAATGTAGCCTTAGGTTTATGACCTCATTTTATTATGCTCAGTGGCATCATCCACTTCTCGTTACAGATATTACATAGGTTATAGTGTACGTATTAGATACGTGCAGATAGATAGGTACTGTGCCAACTGTGGTGTACTGTATTTACAGGAGCTGGTATTGGAAGTGTGTTTGGAAGCTTGGTGATTGGCTACGCACGTAATCCGTCGCTGAAGCAGCAATTGTTCTCATATGCCATTCTGGGATTTGCGCTGTCCGAAGCCATGGGACTGTTCTGTCTGATGATGGCTTTTCTCATCCTGTTTGCATTCTAGAATTGCAGCATCAAAACTATCTACTCCCTACTTGTACATGTTTTCAGACGTGTGATTTGTGTATTAATCGTGACTAGACCGTTAGTGACTCGTGGACATTAGTAAGTTAGTTAGTTACGTACCACAATCTTAACTGCCAGTTTAACATTTCTCTGACAGATATGTTGCAAAATTCTTTTGAGTACAGCTGTATGCTGATGTAATTGACTATTTGTCTACTGTTTTTATCTGCCTCTCTATCTGGACAAACTGCTGAAGGCACAACACCAACAACATTAGATTGAAAAGGTTGATAGCAAATGTGTGAACAATGAAAACTAAAAATCGACATCCGTAGAAAAACAACTACAACTGTTTCAGTAAAACATTAGCATTTCACATAACAATAACAATGTTTTGTTTCTATAACTATAATGAAAATTTCATTTGTTTTGTTTCTATAACGATAATGAAAATTTCATTTGACAACACATTAACACAGACCTCTAGATGTGATAAAAGTGACAATACGAGTAATAACTACATTAATGAATAATTATCACATACAACACCAACACTTGTGCAGGTTTCATTATGCATTAAACACTAAAATGTGAGTCTGGAAAAAACGGCTACTTTTTTATTGTCTATATCTTCGCTAAATGTTAACGGATTGTCCTAATTTTTTCACTTGTACATTCTGTGGACAATTACGAATAAAGTGATTATTGACTATCCCACCACACCTTAAGAGTGTTGCTACACTACCTCATGAAATACAAATGTACAAAAAACCAACAATAATAGGCAGCAAGCATGTTGGTAAAAGAATGACACGTAAGACAAAAACAGCGAATGATCTGTGGCTGTACGATGCTACACTTGTGTTACATCCGTCTCTTTGGATATCTGGCATGTTGAACGATGCGTTTGTTTCTGGCCTTCCTGCTTTCGTGGGCCTATCAGTTCATCAACAGTTGTCACGTTCTCTTCAGTGCATGCATGCTTCAGTATGCCGCTTTCATGCCCTTGATCGGAACTTGCTGTTTTCCAAATCTTAGTTTGTAAGGTGCCAGTCTTTCCCTCTTGCAGTTTATGTTCGAAAATTTCATCTGCATCTTTCGAAAGTTGTATTTTTTAAATGGGTACACGTGCTTAATCAAAGCCTTGTCTCCATAGCAAAATTGTATGTTACAGTACCATCATATCGTGACTGCATTAAAAATGATTATTTACAATAAAATTAACTGCTTTTGTTTACAAACATCAAAAAGTGTATCTGAAAACTACATATAATTTAATTTTCGTACAAAAATTAGTAAAAATTGTTTTTAAAAATACAGTTCTGCTTATATAATAGTGATTATGGTAATTATTGTAAATCTATGTTTTACATGGTAGTTAACGACACCGTTAAGGTGTGGTGGGATAGTCAATAACCACTTTATTGCTAATTGTCCACTGAGTGAAAGAATTTTGAAAATCCGTTAACATTTGGCGAAGATAATAACAGCAAGAGTGGCACAGTTTTTTTCTGACTCTGTGCATATTGCACGGTTGCTTCCAGAAGCTGATAATATGCTTACTATTAATGCATCCAGCCAGTAGCCATCATGTGGGAAGGAAGCAAGAAATGGAATGTAGTGGTTTGATACTGCAGCATTCTAAATTCAGTGAAAGTTCAGAGTAAATATTAAGTCAGTACCAGTAATCATAACTACGGTAGCCGATATTATTTTCACGCTCCGTCTCATGCCTCATCTATTTTGTTCGTTATTGCTTTCAGTTTGCAGTTCACTGGTCAACCATTAGCACTAGGTTAAGCTGGATTTCCCAGTGAAAAGTGAGTGAGTCAGTAGGGTTTAACGTCCTGCCTGACACAGTATAGGTCATTTCAAGGATGGCCTTTGCAGGCTAAATTGCACATACACATAGTAACGAAAAAACAGATTAACCTTTACAGAAAGTTTAACATTTATGAAACACAAAAAACAACCTAAACCTAAAATTGTAAGAACTGCCAATTATAATTGTGCGTATGTATTGATAATGGCAGTTCTAATAATCTTCCCTGTGGAAAGGTTGGTAGTTGGATAGAGCAGGCTTTTAACTGGTTGACACACATTTGCTTCATCGATAGACGGACCAAAGAATGAAAGAATGAAAATGAAGGAAACACAACTCGTTGGGTCTTTTCTAATATTTATAGTGTCAACGGATATCAGTAGGACAGCATATATAGTACATCATTAAAAGCATTGCAGTACAGATATCTGTACAATAAAAAAATTCCTAATGTCCATTATTAACTAATTCCTAAAATCAATATATGCTTTTGCTATGAAGCTGTTATCAGCAAAATGCTGTATTTATACTACTATCACCATCACAAAAACTACATCTGTAAAAATGAACCTATAACTGTGATACATAATAAATAAATAACAGAAAATGTCACCAGCATGGAATCTCGAATAAAGTACAGCAATATGAACTCTGAATATAACCACCAAAACTACACAACATTTGCAAAAGTAACACAAGCACACAACCAGTATCAGGAACAACAACTGCAACAACACTAGTATTTTTATTGCATTTATTTTACAAACTGAATACTACTACTTCCTTCAATTTTCACTGAACAGGCCATTTTTGGGAGTTATACAGATACCAGAAATGTTGGGCCAAACTTTCTGAAGATTGGCTAGCCTTTCTGTTGTCAACCTAACAGTGTCAAAAAGCTGCGAAGAGAGTTTTTGATACATTGCTATAACAATGACAATAACTATAACAGCAACAGTAAATACCATTGAAAAACAAAAATACCATTGAAAAGTGCACTTCAGCCAAACTAGTGAGTAAGTAACAAATTCAACATTATACCTATGACAAAACATCAAATACACCGCAAAATGTCCAGACAAATAGACACATCATAATGATAAGACACCTGGCATCACGTCGATGGTAGATGAAAATACTCTGATAAGGCAGACTATGAGCATCAGCAGCAAGAACAATGAGATCATTTGTAGTTAGGCAGCGGGTGACGTCACAATTCATCCTTCGACTTTTTCGACTACAACAACAGAATGGTAGCCTATACTGGATGTCCCCATCACTAACATAAGATTTCCAATTAAAGATTTGTCAACTTGTGTCAACCAGTTGTGCATCAAAGAATGGCAACAACTGTGGAACCAGTACATCAAAAAAGCTCTACAGTGTGCAATCGGTCATTGGTTGCAATACCAGTTCATCACAAAGTTGCTATCACTTGGTCCTTTTCAAAGGTAAAGGTCAAAGGTCGTCAATTTGTATAGCGCATCATCTTCAAATTGGTCATACTAAAACTAACAAATTTATGCAACAATAAACAAACCTTCTTAGCAGGAACTTGTGACTTCAGGAAATTTATGATGTATCTTGCATTCTGACTGTCAATGTCTTCACCGTAAGCTCGCTGATAACAACACAACTACTTCATATACTGGACTGTCTTACAGGCAACATTATACACAATAATAACACACATACCATTTCTTTACATGTCTTGATTTTTTTGTTTGACTACTAGCAAGGTGCCAGCAAACTGCTATTTCCCTTCCAATGCAATGTCATTTACTGCATTTCTCTTATCTGACTGATGCATCATTAAGCTGTACAATTTTCTTCTACAATTTTTTCATATTAAGTTCATCACCAGTTATCTGTCATAAACGAAAGCAAAACATGTTGTTCTCAGTTAGATTATATATGATTTATTACTTCTTCATCTTTGTACATAAAATGTAAGGGGCAAAGAAATGTAGCAGCTGCTGTGTGACGAGTGTTTACCTGTGTCGAGCGAGTTTCTGATGTGCCAGCGTAGAATCGTACAGACGGATAGGCTTGGACCTGAGCTTCCTGGCAGAGCCTCTGATGAGCATCACAGTTCACTTTACCTGCATGAATGCCACGATCTTCCACAGCCTGACACATGCAAATACACACTAACCACTGTAATTGTGGTGTCATAGGCATTTTTCACTCGAAATTTTACTGTATTGCATTGTAACTAGTGCTGTTGAAGCACTAACTTTTTAATGGCATTAACGCATGCGTTAGTCTGTTTAACGCATGCATTAAAGCAGTAATTAACGCATCATTACGAGGGTCATCCCAAAAATTTCCAGACTCGACATATTGGACAATGATACTTTCCATGATCTACATCAGTAAAACGTCCATTCTTTACTGATTCATACGAGTCTGCTGCGGATATGACGTCGTTGTAATTTATGACATCACAAAGAATTAAATAGAAACGATTTTCAGCGTCAACAAACAAGGCTGGAGTTATTCATCATCATGGATAGCGAACACCATCATGACCAAATTTCAAATTTTAAAACAGATACTAATCACTGAAGGTCAGGTCATTGCTGAGTGCAGAGTGGTCTTAGCATGCAAAATCACACTTATGAACAGCCAGCTGGGTAACTGCAGACTTTGGACTGCAGTGCTGAAATTAGGGGAGGGTGTGTAGGGCTTGCTCCCAGCCCCCTATCCACCAGAGGCCCATGTAACTACTCACAAATTCTGATTTTCCTTTTATTAACGCAACTGATATAATTAACAGTTAAATTTTAAATCAAATCTTTTTGATATTGTCAAATATTGGCATTTCATCGTATTTTTTTGCTGAAGAACCCTTATTTGTGGCCACCACAAATTAGACTACAATATATTCTATATATAGACTATAATATATTCACAGACACAAATAAAAGACACAAATAAAAAAATTCATAAACGTATTTGTCAGGGCTTTCGTATAATCAGATGCCACAGAGTCCTACTTTGGTAAATCGAGCTACAGACTAAAAAAGTTTCATGCAACTACTGGCCTGATTCAAACGCTGCTTGCGTTAGCGCACCAAATCATTTCAGATTAATGCTCAATGACGTAATAAATTACAATGACATCACTTCCACAATCTGCTCACATGAATACACAAGGAAGGTACCTTTTACTGATGTAGACAATAAAAAATTTTTGTCCTGTATATTGAAGCTGAGAACTTTTTGAATGCCCCTCATATTCACATGAAGTCGTGATTGACTCGAATGCTCTTATTTGCAGCTAGCGCAAATATAGGTTGTCGCATATTCACATACGCAAATGAAAAATTCACAAACGTATTTGTTAGGGCTTTCACAAAATCAGATGCCATGGGGCTCCACTTTGGTAAACCTAGCTAGTCAGGAAAATTGTCATGCAACAGTGAGCCTGATTCTAAGCTGTTTGCATTAGCGCTCCAAATCGTTTTGGTTTAGAGCTCTATGATGTCATAAATTACAATGATGTTGTATCCACAACCAACTCATTAGAGTTCGTAAAGGATGCACGTTTCACTGATGTATAAATTGTGGAAAATATTATTGTCTAATATGTCGAAGCCAGAAACTTTTGGGATGACCCTCCTATATTGCTGAAGTTGTAGGTGGACAACATCGAGAGGGTTACTGGAATGACAACCAACAAACTCATTGCTGTGTGGAACTCGTGGCTGTGTCGCTGAACTGCGACAGTCATGATAAAATGGCAACAAAACAATTTTTAGTTACTTGAATATTATTTGATCGTCAAATAACTGCAGTTTAATAGAATATCGCAACTCCTGCTTCACAGAATTTAGTAAATTAACTTATGTGCACGCACATTAATTCTTTAATGCGTTAAATTAACGTGTTAATTCGACAGCTCTAATTGTAACTACACAAAAACCCTTATACAGTTCTTCCCAAGAAAACTTGGACTCTGAAAGCCATTCCATAATGTCATGTGGATCCTGAGTTATCTTGGGATTCTTCAAGGCCTACAAATGGCATTTTTATACAAAACAAACATATTCACATACAATAAAACCCAAGTGAATCTGGGTCAAGGGAAAACTGTTTACACCACAATAAGGATAGTAACTGTCAAAAATTTTTTGGCAATGAAGGGGTTAACATACACAACTGGCAATTGCACTCCCCCAGTATTTGGCAACAATATTGAGCTAAGCCAAATACCATACCATTTGAAGAGCTTATGGTATTCGAATGTCATGGAACTAATTGCAGTATTATTCAGCTGCTATGCTGACTAGAATGAAAGGTGCTGTTCCTCTCCAGATCCCAGCAAAACAAACTCCAGAAACACATCAGAATTTTCACTCATTTTGATAACTGTAACGTTAAGTGGGCTGTAAGAGTTTTTGCCACAATATCTTCCAAAGTTTTATTTGTGAGGATGGGCCCAATCTGACGAAAATCCAGAAAGATGACCATTCAAAGAAAAACTAAGAGTACTGTGCATATATTTTTTACAATGGTGTATGGTGACATAAATATTGTAAAAATTTCACATCAAACTTTCTGAACAAAAGCAAGTTCCAAAATTAGCTTCTTCATCGCTAGAGAAGAATACATTGGCTGTCGGTTTTGATAAAAATCCAGACCGTGATAAAAATTCAGCCTGTGTAATTACATATACAACTAAGAACAAAATCCTGAAAAACAGCAAACAATTTACAATCACACACCATTTATCAGTCGGACAGACCTGTGCAACTTGTTCAAACTCTGGTGCAAAGACTTGACAGTGTCCACACCACGGAGCATAGAAGTCTATGATCCAAGGCTCACTGCTCGCCAGCACATCACTGCGAAACTTTGCTGGATTCAGGCTGACTACATGACTTGGCAGGAAGTCAAACAGCCAGGCACGCAGAGATTGCGCGTCACGGAACCAGTTGCTGTAGACACTGTACCGCACAGGCAATTACAGACAAACTTAAGAGACTATTTCTGGTTCTTTACCAGTCAGCCACATAGCTAATTAATATTCATAATGTCTGACCATGCTCACTGCAACGAGTGATCAGGATCGTCCAATTGCAGCTGTCGTTTCTAAGCAACACACGACCGTAAACTGGTGGGAACAGGGTGGCCACAGTTTTGGAAGAAAAAAATTCAAGGACTTTTCAAGGATCTTAAACTCACTTTTCCAGACCTATTCTGTCAACATTTCTGCCAGGTTACAGAGGTTTTAGTTATCACAATTTTAGAGAGTATGCAATGTTTTGGCATCAAAAGATTTTAACAAGTCACAAAGTAAGTAACACTAATTAAGTAATCCAGCAACTCAGTAAGTAAAATGTTGTGTACTGGATATTTATGATGTACGAATTAACTGCAAAATTTTAATGCTAGGTATCAATGGTTACTGTACTTAGATTCAAGGACTTTCAAGGACCTTTTACATCAAATTCCAAAACTTTCAAGGACCTATTCAATTTTCAAGGACTTTC
>Ga0056128_1001879_pt1 | contig 24332 bp, 14 predicted proteins | sample WorMetLIZISLAND2_FD_71113 | JGI IMG/M metagenome (GOLD analysis project Ga0056128, IMG submission 71113) | Marine gutless worms symbiont microbial communities from Max Planck institute for Marine Microbiology, Germany - Olavius geniculatus... ... | reverse complement strand
ATCCTCGTACGTTAAATGACGTTACACTGTTTCCCCATTGTGTTTCCTGTAGAGTTGGGTTGCTTTCATTTATTTTATCCCATTACAAAATTATTGAAAATATTTGCATGAAATTTGCACATGTTACTCAGAATTGATTATATTTTAACGTGCGTTAATCATTTTTAATGTACATTACTCTCGGAAGACATAATTAGCTGACGTGTAGGGGACGGTTTTTTTATGGCCCACTCTGTACAATGGTAGGAGATTGGTGGCAGTGTGATATCTTTTGTGGATACACCCTAACATGGAGTAGCTCTAGAAATATGGTACTTGTATATTATACGTAGTGTAATTTGTAGTGTTTTTAAATTTTTTAAAAATTTGTTTCTAAATGGCAATTTTTATGCTTAACAGTGCTGACTGTTGTGTTTAGGAGAATAAAAGCAGTTTACAGAAACAGATTCAGCAACTGACAGATGAGAATAACAGGTCTGTGTGATGTATGCAAGATTTTTATTAAAACGCTTTAATATACGGTTGCTTACGTGTTTTTCATTTATCAGATAATTTTCTGTGAATATCTTTGTATGCGTCAAGTACGTTGATATGGCAAGACGTGTTTTTCTACTGATATTTAAGTGATAGTACACAGCATTAATAAAGTATAAGATTAATCAAATTTTATCTTTTATTTATTTATTTGTTGACATTTTGATAGTCACTTTGACAGCTTTAGTATTTAAATCCGGCTTATTTAGTATTATGTTGGAGTGCAACTCAAGCCAATGCTGGTTTTTTTTGGTAAAACACATGTCTTTGAATTAATTTCATTTAGTGCACGGTAAATGATAAGAGTGCGTGATTTCAGTTTTAACCACATTTTTGGCAATGTAGTGAAGAAGTGTGGCTGCATTCGTACATTAATAACGCGATGAATGTAATGAGATAGTGTGGCGATTTACCGCTAGTAATTTTCTGCTCGCTTAGTTTGAGATCGCCGATCTACTGTTGCACTGACTTTTTTGTAATCTAGAAATATCGGGATTGGGATGCAACCAATCTTAGGATTCGGGATTGGTGCAAACAGCTAGGATTTGGAGGCATGGGTCCCGGGATTGCAATCACTACTGAGTAAAGTGCCTGAAATAGCATCGGAGTATTTCGTGTTGTTGTTAGGCTGAATGAGCAGTTGAAGGAAGCAGCAAAGTTTCATCTCTCTGGTGACGGCCTTCGAGATGTCGGTCACACTGCTGCTGATGATGAAGATACTGTTGTTACTAATCTTCGACAGCAGCTCACATTAGCTATTCATGTAATCAACAATTCTTGCCAATATTTACTTTTTCCGGTTTTGTTTGCCCAGTAGCTGATGTGGTTGATATTTTTGTACATTTAAAGGTTTGATTATTTGCTGCATGTATGCATTTTTGACGCAGTGATTAGTGGCTATGTGGCTATTGTTCACTTTGATGTTGTTGTTAATGTTAATCATAATATTATTTTGTACTTGGATTTTAATATTATTTTGTTTCAGTATCGTGTTTATTTTGCTAGAGGAACAAGATGCTGCTGTGAATTTGTCATACATGTGACATTGTTATCACAGGCTGCATGGTATCGCAGCACTGTTGTAAGGGTGACCGGCCATTTCAATGGGAAACTCCAAAATTTGACCCCTCGTATTTCCCAAACCCTTTAATTTTTTCTACACCAAAATTTGCACAGATGATTACATCCAGCATATCTCATGATGTGCAAAATTTGGTGAAAATTTGTTTACGGGGGCTTCTGCACGAATAGCTGAAATATAACGCTTGCGTGACTTTTTGTACCTTTCCTTTCCTTTTTCTTGCTGTCCTCTACAGGAAAAACGACTGAACCGATTTTAACGCACGATGGCTCATATGACGCGGTTTCGTGCAAGAAAGTGCCTTTTGGGGGTTACAAAATTTAAGTTCAACATTTTAACCTATTTTTTCACAAAAATATGAAAAATTACAATGGCACCTATGGGGAAAATTAGACAGTGGTTTAAACTGTCATAACTCTGCCTATGTATAAGATAGAGTCGTAATTTTTGGTTCTAGGGTATGGTTTCGGGGTCAGCCAATTTAACAGTGTCATTCATATTTACCCCTGAGCGACCCCCATTGCCATGGCAACGAAATTTGGGACAAAATGGGCCACAACTTGGCCCCCTTTGCTGACTGGGTAATGGTAAAGTTTGAACTTTTAAATTGTGATTTGTGCTGTTTTATATCTACAACCACGATGTCACTCTTACACTGTATATCAACTGAACAGTTTTTTTACATAAATATCAGTTATTACTTGTGTTGTTTTTATACTTATTGTTTTTTATTATGTAAGTGTGGTTGGTCTAGTGTTTTTATTAAGGAAAAATTGGATTTGATTTGTATACTGTATTATTGTGCTGTTACTAGGAGAAAGATTCAACTGCAGAAATGCTGCAGGAGTCGCAGTTTGAGATTGAACGATTGGAGAAGCAACTGCAGGTGAAGACTTAGTCTTATATACACTGTGCCTCAAAAAAACATCCCCACATTTTCGACTGTATCTTGAAAACCAATTGTCAAATTTTGATAATTTTTCGTACGCATATTTCTGACACAACTTGCCATCAAATTACTGATCAGTTTCCCACCTCACCCAATGTATGCTTCTGCACTACCTAGGGAAAGCAGATCAAGCGCAATATGTGTTAAAACCTGAAAAAACATCCTCGACATTATCGATCGTAACTTGAACAAAGATTAGCAGATTTTAATAATTTTTTGGCATAAATATTTCTGACACAACTGGCTATTTAATAAGTGTTTTAGTTTCCACCTCACCCAACATCTGCTTTTGCACTATTTGGGGAAAGCAGACCAAGCATAATGCGTGCTAAAATGAATGACAAAACGTCAATAAATTCCATCTATCCTAATCTGTGGGCCCCAACAGTCGGTTTGTTACAAGATTTGACTGTCATGCAGCAGCGTGTCTACCAGATGAAGTTTAGGGGTGTTCGTGAACTCAAGAAGCGACTGGTACAGCCTGGGTTGGTCTTGAGCAGAACATTATTGATACTGCTGTCAATGAATGGAAAAAGTGTCTCCTTGCTTGTGTTCGCATAGTGGGCCAAAACTTTAAGCAGTTTTACTGCAGGCAGTTGAAAAATGGACAACTGGGTGAAATGTCGGCCAAAGTGCCATAAATGTAAACAAATTATGTTTTATGTGTTATGTTAATTAAGCAATCATATCGCATTTTATAAAAAAAGTGATATTTCGCTCGTTGTGTTTCTTCCAGGTAGTGCAGAAACAAACGTTAGGTGAGATGGGAAACTAAATGGTCGTTTGATGGCAAGTTGTATTAAAAATATTCCTACCAAGAATTATCAAAATTTGGTAAGTGGTTTTCAAGTTACAGTCGAAAATGTCGGGGGTGTTTTTTTTTGAGACACAGTGTATATATATTTTTATCTTTTTAGCACAGTTCTGTGCACACGAAACTTATTTGTTGTGGCACTCTATTTAGGGTTGCTTGCTATTTTATTTTTTATGTTTCTGTAAAAAAATTACATCTTAGCAATGTCGAGCCACGTTGGTTTTTATTCAGCTCGGTGGCCGGGGTGTGTATGTCGCTTGTGTGAGAACAGGTTGACGATTTATTTTCGCTTCAGTTAATATTGCTCAGTTTGCGTTAGTTTTTGTGTCTGTTTGCACAGAGTCATCGTGTTAATCCTCGAGTTCAGTCACTTGAGCAACAAGCACAGCAGGTAAATTAATTGTGTCAGAAACTGGTATTTTCAGGCAGTCACCTGTGCTCGAAGTGTAGAATTCAAACTTTATCGGCAGTTCTGAGTCATAATTTTAGCAAGTATTATGTTGCCTCGTTTATGGTTTATTTTTCATGCAGTCATGTGATTTTCGAATGCAGCCTGACTGACGTGCAAGGCTGCTAAGGCACAAGTTAATTAGAACAATTTACAATATCTTGGTGGTACAGTGGTGACATATTATGCAGTCATCCACATATTGCTGTACACTCCCAATTCTGATATTTGATTTTTTTTGTTGCAAATTGGCACAGCAATTACTTCTGCCCCAAGAACGTTTACACCAGTTATGGTTTTAATTTATTGTTTTCTGTTTTTCAAATTTGGAGGCCTTGCAGGACAGAGAGAAGAATAGACAAGCAATGTGGTTTGTTAAGATGGCGTCATATAAAGAAGGTTAAAAGGTTAAAGGTGGTGATATAGCCCTTAATGGGACGCCCATCTCAGAGCTATGGAGCGTCACCTGCCGTATGTGATCACACAGTGTTACCTGCCACCTGACATAGGTGAATGCGCTCTACCTTAACCCCAGCTAGATAGGCCGGTAATCGATTTACCTACCCCGGAGGGATGGAAGGCTGAGTTGACCTAGGCGGCTGGTTACATACCGAGATTGTTTTACTGCCCACAAGTTGTGAAACTCAGTGCCAGAAACATCACAACTGCAACATTTTTGTTAACTGTTTGACACAAAATTAAAATATTTTTATTTTATCCATTTTGTGACGATGTCAATATGTGACCATTTGAATAATCTGCTTGTTGTATTATTTTATCCAATTGATTAGTCCACCTGGAAGTGATAACTTGCGGAGCGGACTTAAGTTTTACCTGTGAAGTTTTATTAGTCAGCCCAAAAACGATAGTTTTCGAAAGGACTTATGTTTTAGCCCAGATTTTTTTTTTTTGCTACGCGAGATCTCCAAGATACGTGGGCCGACCGGCATGAAATTTTGCACGATGGTCAGTACTAGGCCCTATTTTATAATGCCGGTCCAAAATTTTGGGGGATATTCAAAATCGGTGAGTTACTCGTTCGACATCGATTCCTCCCGCGTTAGGCGAAACAAGTCCGGTGAAGTTTGGTCCAGTAATCTTGGAGATCTAGATGTGGAATCGTACCCACCGAAAGTGCATTTTTCGGAAGACCATATTTCAGCCCCTAGGGGGTGTTGCACCCCCAAATTTTTACATGCGCTAGAGAATGACCAAGTCTTACTAGCGCACCCCCCACCGGGGACGGCGGCCCCCCTTACAACAAAGGGGGGTCAAAAATTGGCTTAAAATGGAATAAATGAGCCACTATAACTTCGGAGTTAGGGGGTGTAGCCCGACGAAACTTTGGCACTTGACATGCCTCTAGGTGGGGGTGTTAACGCAAGTACAACTTTTGGGGGCAAATATCTCTGGGATCGATGAAGATAACAACATAATCTAAACGGCGTTGACGAGAGCGATCCTTTCTGCATTGAACAAAAAAAATTTTGTAAAATTCCGTCCACTACGAACCAAGTTATAAGCGCTAATGTTGACCTACCCTAAGTCGACGATCGCGTTCGGCGTATGCCAATGCATTTGAGTTCGGGCCATATGACTTTGATGCCGGGGAAATTCTCTCCCCCCTCTTTACCCCTCCTCTAATTTCCCCCAATCGGACTTAGGGCGCCGGGCGGACTCACGTTGGGCCTTGCCCCAAATTTCTAGTTTTTTATATTTTTTTCAACGCGAGATCTCCAAGGTGCATGGGCCGACCGGCGTAAAATTTTGCACGGTGGTCAGTACTAGGCCCAATTTCATAATGCCGGTCCAAAATTTTGGGGGGCACACCCCAAAAAATTTCAGGGGGCAAAAACGTGCAAAATTTGGCCTGATTTTGGGCGACTAAAGTTTAGCTGCAAATATCTTCGAAACAAGTGAAGATAATCAAAATCGGATAAATATTTTATCTACCACTATTCCTCCTGCATTAGGCGAAACAAGTCCGGTGAAGTTTGGTCCAGTAACCTTGAAGATCTTGATGTGAAATCGTACCCACCTAAAGCGCATTTTTTGGAAGAGCATATTTCGACTCCTAGGGGGTGCTGCGTCCCCAAATTTTTGCATGCACTAGAGAATGACCAAGTCTTACTAGTGCACCCTGCCCTGGGGACGCAGGCCCCCTTACAATTTTTTTCAAAGGGTGGTCAAGAATTGGCTTAAATGTAGCGTATTAGCCACAAAAACTTTGGAGCCAAAGGGAGTAGCTTCATGAAACTTTGCCACGTGACGTGCTGCTAGATGGGGGTGACAATGCGGGTACAACTTTTAGTGGGCGCCGCCCCCTTAAAATTTGGGAGGTCAAAAAACGTCCAAAATTTAGTACGTTTTACAACAACTTTCGAGTTTGACTGCAAATATCTCCAGAACGAATAGAGATATCGACAAGCAGTAAAAAGCGTTATCAAGCACAATTAATACTGCGTTGAATAAAAAAAATGAGTGAACTTTGGTCCACTAACACCAGAAATTATGCGGCTAATGTTTACCCACCCTAAGTCAATAGTGCACGTTTTGCATTTGTTTTGCATAATGCATTTGTGTGCAGGCCATGTGATTTTGTTACTGGGGGAATTTCACCCCTCTAAATTTTCCCCCAGTCGGACTTAGGGTGCCGGGTGGACTCACGTTGGGCTTTGCCCCAAATTTCTAGTTTTTTTTGTTTATGGTGTGTTTTAACCATCTTATTGTAACGTGTCCTTTAAGTGCTTTTGCGCTTGTACTATGCTGATCCTGTTGTTGTGATATGATATTATATATGCTGTCCCACGTTCTATCGTTCAGTTGCTGGGACTGTGGCAGATAAAGGACCAGTATGTGGGAGCCATGCTGGAGTTAAGTCAACAGAACTCTCAGCTGCAAGAGGAATCGAAAAGAACTAAGAATGAGCTGAAAGTTGCTAGCATACAAGTGGATGACCTCAAACGAGTGCTTGAGGAACTTCGCAGTGAAATGCTGCTCAAGGTGACATCTCTTGTTTGACTACTGATTTGTTACTTTGACTATGCAGTCTGTGGTAAGAATATTCACTGTGTCTCGTTGTGAGGTGTTAACTCAAATGGTCGTTTGATGGCCATTTTTGTCAGGAATATTCGTTCCAAAAATTATTTAAATCTGTTAATCTGTTTTCAGGTTACGATCGATAATGTTGTGGTTCCTTCTTTGAGACACGGTGTATTGTTAGTAGCAATGAGGCATTAGCTGGTTGCTTATTGAATATTGTCTTGTCTTCATTTATATTGTTTAAACTGACAATACAAAATTGACAGTGCATGAACATTTTATGTTTGAATAGAATGGCAAGTCATCAAAAGTGTATTTACAGTGGCCCTCACTAGTCCCGAAAAAAATGAATATGATGCTAAATATGATAAAAAGTAAAAAAAACGTTAAGATACGGCAACACAAAAGCATGATGTGTCACATGTGTTAGGCCGGTCACCATGTGTTTACATTTTAGAGTAATTAGGCTACATGTTAACAATTTTACAAGCACTGAGCAAGCAGCAGCTGAAATCTTGTGGTTTGTTGCTAGGAACAGCGTCGAGTGATTGATGAAGGAAGTCGATCTTTTGCAGATAAACGACTCCAACAACTCGCCGAACAAACAGCTGATCTCCAGTCACAGTTAGTCCCACTTTATCAATTTTGATTTATCTATTTCCTTTTTTACTTCACACTTTATACAGCTTGTTAACAGTAAAAAGTTTTAATCAGTGACTAGTTGTAGTTTTAGCTGAGTAAGTTATGGCCCTGTAGCTCTGTGCATTTATGACACGTGTGTGTCAAAAATTAAATCAGCACAACAATGAACTCATTTTATTTCACTTATTCTAGAACTTAGGCTGTTACAACACTTTGCAAGTATAGACAGGTATTATTTTATCCTCATGGTTTACTGCATTGTGGCTCTGCATTGAAGTCATTTATGTCGTGTGAATATATGTACAGGGTGGGCCATAGAAAAAACATGGCACTTTATTTATGTCTATATTTTTGCTAACTATTGACCGATTTTCAAAATTTTTTTGCTGGCACACTCTGCGGAAAATTTGCAATGATGTGCTTATTACATACCCCATCCCAGCACGCCGCAAATGCGTCTTTACACTACCTTGTGAAATATCAATGAAATATGCGTATATAACCATAATAACAAACAAACATTTTGGTAAAATTGAAAAAAAAACACTTTAGACCAACATTACAGTAAATGGTCTGTATGACACTAAACTGTATGGGTCTAACACAGTCTAGTGTCATACGGATCATTTGTCACAATGTTGGTCTGAAGTGTTTTCTTTCATTTACCTAAATTTTTGTTATTATTGTTCGTTTTTGCTTACATTTATATTTCACAAGGTAGTGTAGAGACGCATGGGATATATAATAATCCCATTATTGAACATTGTCTGCAGAGTTTGTCAGTCAAAGAATTTTGAAAATTGGTCAATAAATGGCGAAGATATAGACAAAAGCAAAGTGCCACGTTTTTTTATGGCCAAGGATGTAGAATGACAATAAACTTACTGTGTGGCCGTCATGTCAGAACGAGCTAAGTGATCTGGTATTTTTCAACAGATCACTTGTTAACTGCCACAGTTGTCAAACCACTGCATACTATTTACTGTAAAACAGAGAGTTAAAGCTAAATTAAGCATTTTAAGGCCAGTCATGAGACATTATATTATTTGTGGAATTGGTGTAGGTAAAATAAATTCAAAAAAAAATTCATCAGTTACCAGTATTTATTTTTGTTGAGTGATGCTTTTTAACTTGTATGATTATATCAGTGTAAGTTCATAATGGTTTTGATTGTCATTTTATCATTTTATTTCACTCTGCACATTGTGTTTATCACATATGATGTCGTTTGTTAAACTTTATTGTTATTATCACCGCAGTTAATTGTTATGCTTCTGCCAAAGTACTGGCCGGAGGCATTATGTTTCCAGAGTGTTCGTGCATCTGTGCATGCGTTAGTCCCAAACAAACATCGTTAGCAAGATATCTTGCATATTTGTTGACAGAATTTGACCAAACTTTTTCCACTAACAGACTTTGGGGCAAGGATGAACGCATCAAATTTTGGCATCAAGTGTCAAGGTCATTGGTGAGGTCAAATACACCGCAAAATGCACTTTTGGGCTTTGTAGTTGTCACCTGTTGGCAAAGGCGTAATAGTCGATGGAATCATAACTACCATCTAGTTACAAATTGCAGCCTTGCGAATTGTCTGTGTCATGTAGATTGGCATCCCGTGCTGCTGAGATTGGTGACCTGCATGCTGAGAAGTTGACCGTGGAACAGAGTTTAGTCAAGCTGCAGGAGAAAGCTGCGGACGATGAAAGTCGCAATGCTGATGCCGTGGCAAAGCTCAAGGACAGCTTTCAGCTGGCGGAGAATGCAGTTGTTGAATGCAATCAGGTCAGATTAACCGAGTAATGACTCTGAGCTTTAGGATGCAAATTGCAGGGTTGCCACTGGCCACACTGTTCTGAAAGTCCTTGGAAATTTTTTCCCCATTTTTCCAGGACCTGGACAGACTTTGAAAAGACTACAGGGCCTTGAAAGTTTTGGAATTTGATGTAAGGGAAGTCCTTGAAATTCAAATTACACAGACTGAAGATTATCCAGTTGCTTCTTGAAATGTTGGAAAATTTATAAAGTTAATGTGACAATTCTGTGTGCAGCAGTTCAGATATGTTTTGCTCGCTTCCGTTGCAGATTATTGGTTTCTTCACTTTTACATTTATTCTGCTATTCTTGTTTTTAGTGTGGTAAGTTAGTAAAGCATTGCTGGAATAGGTATGGAAAATGTACTTGAAAGTCGTTGAAAGTTTTTGAATTTTTCTTCCAAAATTGTGGCCAACTGAAATTGTGGAAGTAGAAAATAGCAGTTTGATGCTGGTAGAATGCTGCAGCAGTTTCCAAAAGTTTGCTTCTGCATACTGGCCAGTCGTGATGCAATTTTGGAAAAATGGTTAAAAAGATGAAACCCAAATGAGAGTGTGTTACTGTGGTTCACCCGTGGTTTTATGTTCTTGGTCATCCTGTCAGATCCTGTCACAGACCAAATGGATCACTATACCATTTCTTTGGAGTGTGAGTTACAAGGTGAATTTCAGATATTCTGAAGCTGACTGCATTTCAAGGTGCATTTAGAATAATAAGACGGTTTATTTTTAGTATAGAACAAAACGTAGCTTGTAGCTAGTTTTACGGTTTTGATATTTGGTTGGCTAATTTGATGAATTTGTACGTGTATGAAAGTTGGGGGTTTCACTTTGTATGGGCCATCCAGGCCCAGTAGATGTTTATGTATATGTTTTGTGTTTGTGTGTATGGTTGAAGGCTGTATTGAAGCAGCGCCAGGCAGAAGATGAATTGTCCAGGTTGCAGGATGCTTTGTCCAAGGTTGTCAATGAAGCCGGCGCCAGAACTCGACAAGAGGTCATCTAGACTGTGCTCTCTTAATTATAATGCAGCTCTGATGGCAGAATCTGGCGGTGCTGTGTTTCACCACAAACTTCGCTGAACAAATGGCTCTGGTATTACAGATAAAATTTCACATTGGCCATTGTGTCATGCGCACTAAACTGGGGGTGCGGAGCCAAAATCTGACCCACCGCTTCAAGCTCGAACTGCCACTGCTTAGCTATAGTGGTAACGTTATTCGTTACGTCGTAGACGTTGCTCTTTGTTCAGCTCAGTTAGTACTGAGACAGGTGACCAATCGTGAGTATACCATCTTTGTATTAGACCAAGCCACCCTGGCCCATTCAGCTTGGCCGTCCCTTTGTGATAGGCAAAGTGCCAGTTTACTGGCGATGGCGATGGTTATGACCACTGCTGGAGAAGGAATGGTGACAGTAGGCCCTGTTAAGCCCAAATTCTATTACGATGACTTTTACCGAAACTTCGCCACGGGGAAATTCATGGACACAAATCGTGAAAGTCGGCGACGTGATTTGTGTCACGGACTTTCATGATTTGTGTCCGCAATTTTGTCGCGAACTTGTCCCAGACTTTGTCGCAAAGTTGGCGTAATGGAATTTGGGCTTTACCAAGACTGCTGGCATACTGATCAGTCGGAGGTGCTGGCTGTTAATAGAGCTGGCCACCTGGTCGTCTTGGGCTGAATGCTTTATCGAGTTGTTCGCCGGTTTGAATCGCTGAAAAAGGGAATGAGTTTTTATACAACAAACCTAGCTGTTTGTATAGCATCTTTTGCTTTTAGTGGTAGAATTTGAAGCTTAGGTGAAGCAGTTACTGAAACGTCTTAAAAACTTCAAGTAGCAGTCATGAGATGAATTTATATAGCTTTTATGTTATTGCTATATTCGCTTTCTCATTTACATTTTAAGTACTGTTTACAGGTCGACAACGTGAAGAAACAATGCAACATCAACTTAATGAAACTTATAGATGAGGTTCAGCGATTGGAATTAGTAAGTTATCTGAGTGTATTTTGTTTCTTCCATTTTGTGGTTGCTGTCATTTTTTGAGAGCAAAATCTAAGGGATCATTGTGCGTTGCATTGATGGAGTGTGGTTGTATTTTTTCATACTGTTGATTGGTGGCATTGTCATTGGAGGTATTGTTTTGTTTTTATTTCATGTGCCTCAGTGTGAAATTGGTTAATACATTTACCATATTCAGGGGTTGTCTCATAGTTTGGCATCTCGAATCCGTCTTTGTTATTTTATTAATGCCTTTTAAGCTACCATAATATATTATGCTAAATTACAACATATAAATGCTTGGTGTCAGAGTGACCCATGCAGATGAAGGTGCTCATACCACGTTTTAGTGAAATGAAAGCTATATTTCTTCACTTTGTTAAGTTTTAAGGCAAATAATTTTGTAAATGATTAGCTGAAATGAAAATTACACACTTCCGTTATTGGTGTGCAATTAATGCAGCTTTTGTCATGTTGATACAAATTACGGATCCATTTCGGGGAGCATGTATTCTCTGTCTGCGGTCCAAGTATTTGGAATGAAATTTTCTTTCCTATGTCAGAAACCTTTATGCTGCTCTTTTTTTCACAAAGCCCTGAAAAATCCGTTTCACGTTTTTTATCCGTATGGAACACTATAAAACTTACGATTGTGATTATGAAGGAGAGTGGTGAGAGGCAGGCGCAGCTGGACCGAGCGCTGAGAGAGAAGCGTAGTGTGGTAGCCGAGCTGGAGAAGGTTTATCACAAGGGAATTCTAGAGAGTGGACGTGAGAGTCGTGATGTTACGGAGCTATCACAGCGAGCTTGTACGGCCGAGAGGTCACGAGATGAAGCTTTGATGAAAGCTGACTCGCTGACCAATCAGCTTTGTCGTACCGAAGCTCTGTAAGTGCTTGATATTTTTTCTGTGTTACACCGTTAGTTTGTTTTTGGTTTTCTGTCATACAGCAGGTTTATAACAGACTCTTCTGCCAGCTGCTTTTGTTTTTTGCGTCTTTCGTCAAAGTGACATAATCTTCGCTTGTGATGTCGCAGAGCATTTGTAAGTGCTTTTGTTCTCTTGTTGTTTTGCTTAACGTCTTACTTTCCATTGTATCCCATAGTAGTGGTTTTGTGGTGTAACCTCAGCTTGGTGTCCAACTGACGGCTATAGAAATGGAGATCAGCGCTGCCATATGGATCTTCTGTTTTGGGAAACACATTTTTATTGCAGTAGTTGAAATGTTGTGACATGGTGCAGGCATCGTCAAGAGCTGTCACGGCTGGAGGGTGAACTCGACTCTCTACGTGAACGTTACTCCTCAGCCAGTGAGGAGCTGGTCAGCACAAACAACGATCGCGTGCGTCTGACCGAGCAGGTTGACCAGCTGAGACAACAGCTGCAGAAGGCCAGCGATGAAAAGAACGCCACTCAGCGGACCACAATGAAACAGGTTTACTTCTGTTCTCTTTCATTTTCTTATTGCTTGATTTTGTCACACGGAGGATTGACTTTGCTTTTGTAATTTTTGTAGTGTTTTTTGGTATCATTTTTCTTTGTTGTACTTCATTATGCTTGAGGTTAGATGCAAAAGTACTTTAGAAATATTTGAGATTGCGAAATTTATCATTGTTTGTGTTTGAGGTAGTGAAGTTTTGGTTGAAAAGCACGTCTTTCTAAAAAGAAGTTCATCTTTTGCAAATCTTGGCACATGTGGCTTGTTGAATTTGCCTTTTTGACAGCAGTAACTAATACCCTAAAAGTGATGGAGAGTTTTGCGTACATTTAGTAGTCTATGCACTTGTTATTTATGTGTGTAACGTCTTGTTCTTGTATCTATTTTTAGTGTTTTTAATATTATTGATGTGACCTTATTCTGCAGGGTGGTCCAAAAAACGGTGCAAAGTTTATGCCACCATAATTTTGGAACCGTACATCACAGAGTCGTGTGGTTTTTAACAAAATGTTCCGAAAGAAATTCTTTACATGACTGAAGTCAGTGTTTGAGTACAGCACTTAAATATTCTTTGTTTTTGCCGCTGGCAAATGAACTATTCAAAAACAGTATTACCCCACACACCTTGGTCTATAAAAATTGGCCACTTTTGTTTTTTGGAATAGCTGCGTGAAACATTGGCCGATTTTAATGATTTTTGGCATGCAACATTAAAAAAACTTGACACAAACGTTTGTAGTTTTGGCCACTTCACATTAATGCTGTTGCTGCACTACTTTGTGAAAAGCAAAAGTCGTAGTTTTGCCATTGATAACAATGAATTCATATTGAGTAGTGCATGCAGCGGCTCAGAAAATTACTGAGACCACAAAAGTATTGAAAATCTGTTACTTTGTTTTTATTTTAAAATCGTAAGTCGACGAACTGAAATGACTTACCAACAGCGGCCACTCTGTCATGCAGTTACTGAACGTGCTGTTGGCAAGTGGTGTCAACATCTACCGCTTGGGTTCGTGCTGCAGGTGGACATTTTAAGCACATGCTGTAATGAAGATGATGTGATGTGACACGTGTGACTTTTTGAGAGATAATAATTTAATAATTTCTGAGCTGAAGCATGCGCTACCCAGAATAAATTCATTGTTGTCAACGGCCAAACTATGACTTAGACTGCATTTCACAAGTTGGTGTAGCGACAACATAAGGTGAGTTGGCCAGAACTACAGACATTTGCATCGCGTTTTTTCTTAATGTCGCATGCCAAAAATTGTTAAAATTGGCCAGTGTTTCACAGAGCTATTAAAAAATAATGGTGGCACGTTTTTATACATCGAAGGTAACACTGTTTTTGAATTGTTCATTTGCCAGTGGCAAAAACAAAAAATATTTAATTGCCGTATTTAAACACTGACTTTAGTCATGCAAAAAATTTCTTCCGGAACTTTTTGCTGAAAACCGCATGACTCTGTGATGTACGGTTGCAAAATTATGGTGCCATGAACTTTGTGCCGTTTTTTGGACCACCCTGTACATTTTAACGATTAAAATTTTATTAATTGCTACAGTTTTTGATGATTAGTTATGCAATTAAAGGTCCATGGCCAGTCAAACTCACTTGTGAAAATTTATGTAGATCAGATTTAGGCATTTCACCTTGCATATACGATACATTGATTTAAGTTTTATAAATATATGAAAATAATGCACAAATTGTAACAAAATGCGGCGTTACATTACGTTATGCAAACAAATCTGTCTAGGTCAGTGACCGAAAGTGACGTCATCGGGAGAACACAGTCAATGTTTACCAATTAATTTTAATATTTTTAATGACAAAAAATACTGTGTCGCATGACAACTGCAGCAGTTCATATAACATAATGCTTATGTTTCTGTGCGTATTTTACATTGACGACGTGTTCCCCTGGTGACATCATCAGCTTGTCATCATGGCGGTTCGTTTTCTATGGCCTTTTCATAGATCATCGATTTCAAATGTAAGTTTCTTCGTGTTGACAAAACGCTGGTTGCCGATATTACTATCAAAATTATCAGAAAATTATGCTGTTTTTAGGAAAATGGATAATGTATATATATATGTTAATTTTGGTCTCCATGGACCTTTAATTTTTAATTTTTGTAGCTCTAGAAAAGCAACATATGTGAGTTTTGTGTGTTGATGTCAGGTGTCTGGTCTGAGGCAAGACCTACAGATGAAGGAGAAGCAATATGAAGTAAAGCTACAAGCAGTTGAGGACTCTCATCGCCAGATGGCGCTAGAGTTACGTGAGATGCTCACAGCACAGCAACAAATGTCGGCCAAGTATGTCCATTCCATTCTTACTCTTAGTTTTGTTTTTTGTATTCTTTGCTTTCTTTTCTTTATCCTTTGCTTCAGGTGCTTAAACAATGTTTCATATTTATGCTTGTTGTGTGGTATTTGTGTTTTTTTGTAGTTTTATTGTCTTTTCGTTTTATGAGGTTTTATAGTGTTTTATAAGCATGTGCATCTGGAGCCTGTTCAGTAAACTGCTCACTTATTTTTTCACTTGCGTGCTTGCTTTTGTGGTGCCACCTAGCATATGCTTTAGCTCGTTAGGCCGAACGCACTGCTAGTGACGTAACTGTAATGCGGAGGCAAGGATCCGGGGACCCAAGCATGAAGTTCGGGTCACATTAAACCTTTCAGCGATAATGATTGATGACAACAACGACCATACTAATCCATGGTGTCTCTTTATGTTATGGAGATGGAAGGCAGAGTGCAGCAGCATAGCACGTCGGATGGAGCTGAAAGTGAACGATTCTCGCAACGAGCTGACGCGAGAACGCCGACGCAATGAAGAACTCACTCGACTTCTGCGGGAAAGCCGAGAAAAGACCATCGAGGTTTGTCGCCCACCTGTGTTTGACAGTTTCTGGTTGATAGTGGAAGCAAATTCTGCATGTTGACTCGAGACATCTTAAACGATTTTTTTTACTACTATTCTTATTACTGCTGCTACTGCTCGGGATGTATTCAATTTATGTTTAATCTGCTGTTTCTACACTTAAGCAGATTAGACCCTATTTTTAAAAATTAAACTTTTGGGAGTTGTTTTAGCCGAAATTTTTACTCACCATATTCTGTTTGTGTCATCAAGCCAATGGAATGAGAGCCAAGAATAGTTATTTGCACACACAAAATGATACATGGTCAATGAATGGTCATTTACTACACAACAGCTGCATTTTAGTTTATTTTTCACATGAAATGAATGTTCAGACACCAAAACTCAAGTTTAAACTTAAAATTGTAGGCCTATTATGCCATAATTGAAAGTGATTAGCCTGTCGGAATGAACACTGGTCAGTAATTAATGGGAGAAACACAACGAATGGTTTCGTTGCTAGTAAATAATAGCATATGGAGTTTGGTTGCTGTTATTCAGTACTTTTTTCACTGTCATCATCAGAACCATGTTGCAGTATTCTTATTGTCAGCTGTGTAATTTTTGATGATGTTTATAGTGAGTATTATTTTGATGGAAACTTTTGTGGTAATGATGAAGCTGTAATTACTGCATATAGGTTGAAGCTAGGATACAGCAGTACTCCAGGAATATTAAAGATCTGGAAAATAAAATCATTCCACACGAACCTCATTTCGCACAGGTTGTTAATGTTTTGCTGTTTTTTATATTTTTACGTGCGAAAGCAGCTACTGCTTTCAGCGTGTCTTAACTGTTGCAATTCTGTTCGTCCGTCCATCTGTCACACAGGTGGATCAGTCAAAAGCAGTGCAACTAGGATCACCAAATCTTCACTGTCGGCTGCCTGGAAGATTCTAGTTATGGGAGTCGTAAAGCTTTTCCATAAGTTCGTAGGGGGTCACCCTGAACAAGGGTGCTGAATGAGAGGGGGGGTGGCAAAATTTGCGATTTTGGGCCAATAAGTTGCTGTATCTCAGTAACGGTGCGAGATAAGGCCTACAGGGTGGGCCAAAAAACCGGACCTGTTTGAGCGCTGATAACTCAGCGATGGTTACCCGTAGAAAGGCCTGAGATATGTCAAAAGTTTTAGAATGTTGCAGACAAAAAGGGCCCAATTTGCATAGCAAATCATTTAAATATTTTGCCTAATTTGCCTAACTCTTCATTACCCTGAAATTAGGCATTTGCCTACACTCCCATGTGCCCAAGTTCATTGAACTCAAAAACTCAAGTGTGCCAGAAAGTCCAGATTTAAATTCTGTGAATTATTCAGTGTGGGGGCATTGCAACAGATAGCGTGGTCACAAAATTTCAGTAACTGACCAGCTAAAACGTGTGCTAATCGAATGCTGGGCTCAGCTGATCCTGAACACACTGAGTCCAGCGATTGATCAGCTGCTTAAAAGGACTGATGACGGTTATGAATGCAAAAGCTGGGCAACTGCCTAGGTCGAATTTTATCTAAACTTAACGTATGTGTTAATGATTATTGATATTTCACTGTATGCTGAATGAAAATCAACTTAAATTCATGCGTTACTGCCAATTTAACATGATTTTAGGGGTGGGACAGATTTGTGTAAATCAGGCAAAGAATATTTAAATGCTGAGATATGCAAGTTGTACACTTCTTCTGTGCACAATTTCGAAACTTTTGGCATATTACGTGCCTTTCCATCAATAAACATCGCTAAGTTATAAAAGCTCAAATGTCCATGTTAAATCCAAGTGTTACAATCAAATTTGGCAGAGTGTCGGGGGTGACGAATATTTATGCAAATTAGGCAAAAAAATATTTAAATGCTTCACTATGCAAATTTGTCGTTTATTCTTTACAGTATTCTGAAACTTTTGACATATCTCATGTCTTTCTACCACTAACCATCGCTGAGTTATCAGCGCTCAAACAAATCCGTTTTTTTGGCCCACCCTGTATATTACTATTAATCACTAATAGGAAGTCGTACACTGGCTCTCGATTGGCGCTGAATTCAATGACCTTGAATGACCTTGAACGCCAAAATAGGGGGTTCTATGGATTTTTTTGGCAATTTCGGGCTGCGACACAAGTCTATATCATTCACAAGGTGGCGCCATGGAACTATCGTTATGCGATCTAGATAGAGAATATGGTATTTGTATATTAACTTAGCGTGAACACCCCAATTTTCAGCTAAACTACTGAACCGGAACTGCTGTAGGCTTTCGCGCGTCTCGTGAGCATTAGCTCAAATTTCTTGTTTTGTTTATGTATGCTTACTGTAGCTGCAACAGTTGTCTAACACTGTTTCTTTTCGATAGAATAAATGTACATGACAGCAGTTTATACATTTGTTCACAGCAATATGCAGTGCTGACACATCGAAGACAGCAGTTGTTATTTTTCTAAAGTTTGTTATTGCTGGTTTTTAATCATTACCAGCTCTAATTCGTCTGAATGTACTTTATTGTAGAATTGTAGTCTGACTGTCGTTTTATTAAAGAAACATTTGATTCATGGTGTCTGTGTCTGCACTGTAGTCTGGTCCGAATGTGTCATCGGCGAAGCTGAAAGGTCTGGGTGTCACTGAGGCTCGCAGGTTGCAGCAGCGAGAACTTGAACGCAGTTTGAAACAGTCGCTCGCGTCACTGTGAAGTTACACTTGTTGTACAACATGCTGTACAACATGTTTCAACATAATGCACTATTGCATGTTTAAAAATATCCACTTCCTGCTTTTTACTAAGAATTGCTATGCATTTGGCAATTTACTACTTTTTGCAACACATATTCAAGAGAACATTATAGTATATCATTTTTTATGCCTACTTTGCTGACTACTTAAAAGATTTTTATCAGTTCAGGCTCTGGTGTTCATATTTAGTAAGGGACTGCCCTTACCATCTGTTGCTCTGATGTGTTAAATTTAGCTTACGTTTTGTTAGTGATGGCAGTGGGCTATATAGCAATTTTGACGTATGAAGATGAATGCTAACTCACATTTTAGAATCATTTAAAGTTGCTTTATCTTCTGTGGTTGAAAAATATAAAATATTTTGCCTTGTCATCCTTCTTATCATATTGTCACATTTTATCCTATGCATCACTCACTACCTCACACACATAGACTACTATCGCTTTTCCGTCTCTCTGAAATATAAAATTTAGACGTTTATGCATTGTTTTGCTGGTAATGCTACTCGTGTATTTTTTTGTTTTTGGCAAATCTACCTAGGAAACCATTGGAGATTACTATTGCCCACAGTTTTCCACTGAAAATTTTGCCAAATTCCGCGGGCCAGTTTGCAAAATTCTGCACCTTTTCATGGCTTACCGTGGCCTTCCATTGGTAAGTAAAATAAGCTCTGTTCTGTTCAGAAACTTTATTTTCTGAAGGGCCAGCTTGCATAGTGAGATTTTGCTTAGTTATGCTAACAATGTACAAGGAAAATTACCTATTTTTTTGTTTTAAAAATGCAATCTGTCAGGTTGCGATGCATTTATTTACGATTGTGCGATAGCTATTAGCAGGGTCCACAGCTTTTAGCAGTTTAGTTTGATTTTTTCTGTGATAAAAAATGCCTCATCAATTCAAAATTCGTACTAATCGCCAGGGAATTTTCAGCTTTTGCAAAATTCCATGGAATTGTCAAAATTCCGCGGCAAAGGAAAAATTTCGCAGCTTGGCTCGAAATTCCGCCGCCCGCGGAAAACTGTGTTCCCTAGAGATTACTTCATCATAACGTTTTTAGTGCTGAAGACTGTATGTGGTTCGACTTACAGGGCAGCTCTTAATTAGTGTGTAGTTTTTCTACATTTAAGTAAGCCAATTTTGTCAATGCCCTGTTATTTAGATTGAACACTGAGCGCAACTCAATTGTTTGTTGAATTGTTGTATTTTATTTCATTGTAATGTTTTTACGTTGTTGCTGTTAAACATGTGAGTTTGACGTCTTTTGTTAAAATGCGTAAAGTCGCAGGTTTTCTCTGTGTAACATTTAAATACGCGTAGTAACTGTCATATACAGTACTTTGAGTCTGCTTTAGTGTTCATTTGGCAATGTGAAGGACATTTGATTTGTAGAATGATATACTCCAGCAGTTGTGTTTATTTTGAGTTTGCAATTTAACCCAGACAAACTCGAGAAAAAAATGTGGGTCAAAAAAACTGACAGTAACTGCAGCCGATACAATGCCTGTTTCTTTAAGATTTGTTGTCTTTTGTAGTAATCGCAGCAGTGAAGTTGTTATTGCAGTCGTTGGAATAGATGCAGCACTTTAAATGGTTTTTGTTTGCACCTTTTCTGTCCATCTATAGTCTGTCATTATTTTGTTATATTGTTCTCTATTGTGTTAATGGTGGCCAGCGTTGATGGGCGTTTGCCTTTTCTGGTAACCTGCCATTGTAGTCGATTATTATAGTTGAAATTGTTATTTGATGTCTTACTTGGCTAATAAAATTCTCTCTCTCTCTCTCTGGTAATAGTGAATTCCGTTATCGTTTTGACTTTGTTACTTAGTAACTGGTTTCTGCCTAGCAAACATTTTTTTTATCCTCTAAGGCCTTTTACATTCATTTCGCCCGTCACAATCTGGATAACTCTGGTAAATTACGGAAGATAAACATCCAGTAATGCTAGTAATAGACATAAGTAGTTTCCTATTTGTACTATTTTAACCCTACACACTGCTTTTCACAAATTGCTGGGCCATATTTTTGACAAAAGTCATTAGTTTATTTATTTATATAATCTATATTGTATTTGTATTATTGTTATTTGTGATGAAGTTAGTATTTGTATCAGTTTCATTGATATGTATGTATTAGTAGTTTGTTTTTAGTTATTACCGAGATTTTATTTTTCTGTGTCAAGTGTGTGTGTGTTTCACTGAGGTTTGTGACTGTAGTTAATTACAATAGGCGATTCGATGTGTACGTTCTTAATAGCAGTTAATTTATTCTTACAATTTTGTAACGTTACGTACCTAATTGTGCGGCGTCCTAATGGATCGCGGTGCGGGTCTTGCTTGCTCAAGTCGCTCGTCCGTCTGTCCGTCTGTCTTAGGGGTACATTACTTGAAAACGCAAATGAATTTAGCACATTTTATAGCCTCACAGGACACTTCTGGTGGAACGATAGCATATACTGAGCAAGCGAGCAAATTTTTTTGGCTATTTTTGCTTTTTTGTCGGATATGATTTTCAAACAAATGATTGGAACATTCGACCTGGCTATACATACGCTACAGGTGGGTTATGCTTGGGGGTAGGCCTAGAACTAGATCCAGCCAGCGTACTAAATTATAATTTTGTGCACTTTTTGTGCAGTTTTTCGTGTGATACGAATTTCATCGAAAGTAATTGGGGTCATCGCCGGCAATTTGCCCGCATTGACTGTGCCAGTGCGGGGACTAGGACTTAGCCTATACTTAGCAATTTTCTTACGATGTCTGCACTGCTAAGGCAAGTGCTATCAGCGACGTTGTATAGTTGCTGCTTTCTAATTTGTAGTCTGAATTACACGTTAGGAAAGATTGCACTCGTTGATCTGGCAATTACACCGCTGACGCTATACTGCGATTTTTTTCTGGCTCAGTGGCATATATTATGATGCCACTGTTTATGTACCTGTAGGCCTATAGGTGTGCGCAGTTCAAACATAGCCTAAGCCCTACATATAGGCTTCTATTTTTCTTCGAGTGCGCTGGAAGTGAACGTTTTTTGGCCCAGTCGACACTTTTGTGAATTATGCTATCAGCAACACTAAATGTCACTAATAGCTTATTCAGAGAGCACTTGCAAAATTTAACGAAGGCATGACTGAATTTTTTTTAGAAAAATAAAAGAAGACGTTAAAACTGATAGTCGGCCTATAACCATATTACTAAATCAGACATGTTTTACATTATTTTCAGCATCTTATCATTTACAGCTGCAGACTTAGGCCTACGTAATTTGTAGCTTATGCAGCTGCCAAAAAATAGCAGAATTCAGTTTGACAGACATGTGAGAATCTGCTACGCCGAGCATTTATTTTCGATATACGAGATTACGAGTATGACGACATCGGTGGACGCCTGTAATTGTCTGAACGGTAGCGCATTTTCTTCACCACCTGCACCAATTTTTGACGTTTTTTTTCTTTCCCCGAAGTCTATAGGTGTGATGCTTTGATTGGTGTAACCGATACGGCAGTGCGGTATTGTGGCGGGCATTTTGGCCTTCGGCGCAACCTGTGTCCTACACTAACTACTATGTATTACATAAACACTCCCGTCACCGCTATATATGTAGGCCTATCGACAGTGGCGTATTTAGAATTTGGCAAAGAAGGGTATGGCGAGGGCGTGCAGCGCGAGCCTATAATAGGGGAATGAGGCTGACACCCCAGCGGGATTCTACCCCTAATTAAGGGGGTAGGGGTCTTGAAAGCTTAAACACAGCTTTTGCAGGACGTTCGATCATTTAATGGAAGCTGCAAATTTGCCGATATTCATGATATTTGGTAACGCAGAAAACAACGGATGTTTTTGTTTTCTCGCCAAGGAGGGGGCATTCCACAATGCCCCGTCTCTCCCCCCTCTTTAAAGTTAAGCCCCCCACTGCTTTATTAGGGATCTTTTGCAGGTCGTCTCTACAGCTGCACACACGGCGAAGACAAGACAGATTGCTGACGCGTCCAACCGACGATTCGCTCACAGCCTTTTATCGCCGCGGTCGACGCTGCTCGTTTCGCCTCACCCCACGCCGTCATCAGGGCTCGGTGGCGTAGACACGGGGGCCCAGGAGGTCCAAGCCTTTGCCCCAATCCCTGGTACAAAACATAAACACACGTTTAAACTGCGCTGAATTCGGTCAGTCAATTCTCAGGAAAATAACATTTAAATTGTTGCCACCAGATCTCATTTTAAAGCTATAATGCACAAAATTCGATATCGTCTGTGGCTCCGACCGGACCCCGCTGGGGGAGCTTACAGCGCTTCCCAGATACTTAGCTGGATTTCAGGGGTCTTACTTTAAGGAGAGAAAGAGGAGAGAAAGAGAAGGAAAAGGAAAGGAAAAGAGGGGGTGAGGAAAAGAAAAGAGAGGAAAGGCCGGGGAAAGAAGGGGGACGGGAGGAGAAGGAAGAAGAGGGAAAGAAAGGGAGTGGAGGAAAAAGTAGGACAGGAGAAGCGGAAGAAAGGAGGCGAAAGGGAGAGGTAAAAAGAGCGGAGTCTCCCCTACAATTCAAATTTCTGGCTACGCCACTGTCAGCGTTCACCCGGCCGCGTTCCCTTCACCCTGAGACGACAGCGCGTCATCTCACCTCAGCGCGCTGCCGCTTGTCAATTTGTCCATCGAAACCGCGCGCCGTCGCCGCCGTTTAATGCTGCGCGTGAACTCCTCGCCTGCTGCAGGAAATCGGATCGCAGGCACCCTGTCGACCAACAATAAAGCCGCCGTCCAAAAGGCCAATATTTCGCACGACGGGAGACGTCGGCAGGGACCGACGGCAGACCTCCCCCACCGAGAGCATTCACACCACGCCGGTGACGCGCCGGCCTGTCCGGATGCTTTCAGCGTTACGTCTAGCTCGCTCGTTTATTCACTGCTACTTAAGAACGTCTTAAGAACGTTTTAATGATCAGAGGAATTATTGAGCTGCCGCCCGCTACTGCATGCATGCCGTGCTGTCGTTGACGTATAACCCGTTCATATACCCACTCGATCTCTGCCGCCCTACGTCGTGACTTCAACAAACATCGTTAGGCCTAACCTATTGTAATCATCGATCCTCACCTCACAGTGAATGGAAAAGATGAACATCAGAATGACGATCACTGCCGTAAACTAAAATAGGAGACGATAGGGCGAGACGAACATGCTAAAGATTTTCCATTTTCCTTAAACATGATGTTGCTGTAGTGTAGGTAGCGGTTGTGGTGAATTCAACAAATAAATACAAAGTGCTTTTGAATGGCACGTTTTAGCTAAAGCGTCGTTTATGTATGGAATAAATTTCAAAATATAAAGACCTTTAATCTGGGCAAGTGCTTGGGCATATTGGCATATTGCCCCTCTATTATAGTCAGATGACCTCATCAGTTTGTTTAATACTGCGTTGGCCTCTTCACTTAATTTCAGTAAGTCGAAATTAATACGTGGACGTGATTTCGGATAGTGGCCTAAACGATAGCTATACGATGCACGGATGCAGATGGAATTAGTGAAACAAGAGTGTAGACTGTAGAGTCAGTCATCTTTTACGTGGATTGTCGATGCTCGTACTGCATAACTGCCATTTTAAGTTGATATCCGTCCGTCCGTTTATCTGCAATTTTGATATTTAGTGGTTGAACATCTACACCAGATAAGTATGCGGCATTTTGGACGTTTTTGAAATCCCATGACCTTGCTTTTTTACTTTTTGAAGCAAAAATCGGCAGACCGATTATTGCTCTGTCTGAAAAACGTTTACACGGTCACAATAATTTAGGTTCTTTTGTGTTTTTATATTATAAATGTACAAAACATCAGTTTATACACTTGTTAACGGCAACATTTAAGGACTTGCACATCGAAAACAGCAAAAATTACAAAAGGTGATATTGCCCGCATCACACTGACTGTGT
>Ga0056128_1001878_pt1 | contig 24332 bp, 13 predicted proteins | sample WorMetLIZISLAND2_FD_71113 | JGI IMG/M metagenome (GOLD analysis project Ga0056128, IMG submission 71113) | Marine gutless worms symbiont microbial communities from Max Planck institute for Marine Microbiology, Germany - Olavius geniculatus... ... | reverse complement strand
ACCAGGCGGTGCCGATGATATTGGCTTCCAGCCATGCTTTTAGTGCCAAACCAGTCACTGGCTGCCATACGCAATAAACGGCGTATTATCATGGCCTTACAATTTAGAAATCATCAAATCGCCCAAAATTACTATTCATTTTCGGCAGTTACTGGGCATAAAAAAATCGATTTTTGGGCTCCCTCAAAATCCCCTCAATGTATTCGCCCAAAATTCCGTCACTGACCAGCAATCGATGCCCCCTACAAGTGGCCAAAATTTGGTGCACTTACCGTCGATAGCTTTTCGGCTAGACAAAAAATGGGTTGAGCGAATGCCAGGTATAAACATGCAAATTTTGCTCAAGTCGGAGTACGATGACACTCCTCTCACACTTAGCGTGATCGGAGTCAAGTCAGTGATTGCAGCGGCGGGTCAGCGATGGTGCCATCGGAGAGAGCGCTGGCGACTTGCTGTAGGTTGTCAGTAGTAACCGTATCTCCATCTGCAGCGGTTTGGATGCAATTTTCAGCAGAAAGTTTCAAGCTCTAATTAAAGCAGCCATATTTCAGATACAGTCAAAATCACTGATAACCAGTGCGGTCGGCTATCCTAGCGACAGCTGGGCTTTTTGTTTCGCTAAACGGTGGTCTGTCGTCCGTCGGTCACGGATGTATTGTGGCTACGGTAAGTCGTAGCGAGTCGGCGACGGTGCCATCGGAGAGAGCGCTGGCGACTTCCTATAGGTTGTCAGTAGTAACCGTATCTCCATCCGCAGCGGTTTGGCCGCAATTTTCAGCAGTTTCAAGCTCTAAGCGGCCATATCTCGGATACTGTCAAAATAACTGACAACCAATGCAGTGGGCTATCCTAGTGACAGCTGGGCTTTTTGTTTCGCTAAACAGTGGTCTGTCGTCCGTCGATCACGGATGTATTGTGGCTAAACGGTAAATCGCAGCAAATCGAATTCGAATCCGATTCCAAATCGAATCAAATCCGAATCGAATTCGAATACGAATCCGAATCCAACTCCGAATCCATATCCGAATCGAATCCAAATCAGAATCCGAATCAAATCTGACAACCAGTGCGGTCGGCTATCCTAGCGACAGCTGGGCTTCTTATTTCACTAAACGTCGTCACGACTACGCCAGTACTAATATTGCTGCAATGCATTGGCAGACAGCGCACGCCGGCGAGCTAATTGATACAAAACAGATGTTGGCACTTAGCGCGGCGACCGACCATACTCGACCGCTACAGTTTTTGCGATTTTTAAATTTATGCCAAAAAAGATGGGTAAAAGCTAGAAAGCTGAAATTTGGCAGACGTATTTACAGCGGCCAACGCTAACGCTGCGTATATTTTCAGCCCGATTGCTTCATAAATGCGGCCGCTAGGCAACGTCAAAGTTTGCATGGCGGCCTATGGTGAAAAAGGGTTAAGCTTATTTCTTGGGCCAGAAAAAAACTCAGGGTTTTTATTTAAATATATCAGCATACATGCATTGTTGCTGCCCACAATATATGCGAATTTAAGAAAAATTGTACTTGGGGAAAAAAAGTTACGAGGTTTTGAATTTTTCTTTGCATGGGGCCTTATGGGCAAAAAATGGTTAAACTTATTTCTCAGGCTGGAAAAAACTCAGGGATTTTTAAAAAATATATCAACATACTTGCATTGTTGCTGCCCACAATATACGCGAATTTAAGAAAAATCGTACGGGGGAAAAAAAGTTAGCCAATACCCGTAATGCAAATTTTTGGGAAAATGGCCAAAAAATTGGCTAGGGGAGCGATAGCAAAATTCTGTCTATTGAGTTTTTAGACATTGTCGTCCCCTATAAGTGTGCCAAATTTGGGAAGGATCGCTTCGGAAATGGAGGAGCTGATTTTTTTTTTAGATTTTGCATGGGCCCCCTATAGAGACGACATCACCGATCCATATATATAAAGATCGACCGAAAAACACGACAAGCGGAGTCGATATAATTAACTCCTCCACACTCCTCTCACAGTGAATTATACAGTAAGCACACACTCACGCTGCATCCAAAACTATTAGTGCTCTTTTACTTCTACAGCTGTTGACTCAATTTTCACATTTCCTCTCAACTAAGAGTAGGGTTAGAGCCAGAGGGTTCCCTGTCAAAACCGAGACTGGCAAAACCGAAAACGTCAAAACTACCCAACTACACGAACCCTAACCCTATCCCTAACCCAATCCTTAATCTTATTTCCTAAACCTAAGCCTGTATCACTGTTTCGTGGTTTTGTCGATCTCGGTTTTGTCATGACGCCGGATTACAGTGAGGGTTGGTGTTCGTGAAAATGCATGTTGCAGCATACACCTTCGGACCATCAAACCTTCAGATTATAGACACACAATAATTCATGCTACATCATTAACTGAAGCTCTAGAAAGTAATATACCCAGAACCCAGGCTAAATAATAGCAAGTGAGTGACAGTGACAGTCAAACAGTTGTGTCACAAAGCCAAGAAGGCCCCACAATGGATGCATTCCTATACTTAAGCCGAATTATGTCAACATATCCGCAGAAATTAGATAACTTCAGTAGAACTTTGAACTGTTAGCATCCTGGAGTTCCAATCATCCCATGTCAGAATCAGCGCAGTTCCTTGCAAGAAGATCTCTACCTGGCCCAGGAAAAAAATCTGTGTCCCTTCTGTACTCTGTAGGTTCCGAAATTAAAACCTTTTGACCTATTGGGTGGATAAAACAAAAACATCTGAAACCCATCTTTGTGGGTTTCATATATGAAGAGCTATAAACACCTCTTAAGTGGAACCCTACCTAGACGGTCTGAAAAAAATAGCAGGAAAACTTAAAGAACAGTCTGCTAGAGCCTCTTCTTTGGTGTTACAGTTGTTAAAGCAAGAAGTGATTCTCATGACCTCTGTGTGTTACATGTATTGTTTGTTCAGCCAGCTAGCAGTGATGAGATGCAGACACAGGCGTTGATATAAACCGATCTGATTCACACGTTCTTGCAAAATACGCACGCAACAACAGCCGTCAGTCAGGCTGCTGAGCAGAGAGACGCTGTAGCAAAGTACATCTCCGACTTCAACAAATTTAGTGCTACTCTGACTGACAAATAATACCATCTACATCACCAAAGCTGTGGTGATACTGTAATGGGTTACTCAATAAATAAATCTAGAAATTTTAAGGTGACCTAGGTAATGCAAAATATTGCTGGGTTCACTAGAGAGAAAGAATAATTGAAGTGCAGTCCAGGAAGAAGTCAAGAGAAAGGATTTTTTGGATAGATGAGTTTTGAGTCATAACGATTAGACTGAAGCCACGTCGTCCGGCAGGTCGTTCCACATCCATGGGCCGACAACCAAAAGCCCGACTGGTGACGGTTGTCAACTTGACCAGGGGCCTAATTTACAAAACATTGTAAAACAATCGTAAAATTGTCGTAAAATTTTCGCAACTTCGTCATATCTTTGTCGTAAATCAACAAGTTACGATGTCATAAGATTGTCGCAAAAATGCTGTATCCGAATTTTGGAAGCTGATTTTACAACTTAATAACTTTCTGGCAATTTTGTCGTAACTCCGTAGTCACCAAAATTAGCCAGCCAATCAACCGCTGTTACGCTGACCTTACCCAAGACCTCAACCAATCGCGACGCAGTGTCGCTGAGCTGGCACCGCACGGCGCTGCACGCCGATCGTCTGCTTTCGCCGCCGTTGCCAATGGTTACCAATGTAAACAATAACAAGTGAACTGATTTTGCAGCAATTTCGCTGCCTGAAGTTACCGCAAACGAAATTTATACGTATTACGGCACCATGTGAGAATTATATACTAATGAAAAAATCTAAATATTTACTGCATGCATGCATGATGTTTGTCTTGACTTTGTCGTAACTTTTGTGGTAACTTTGTTGTACAATTTTTTGTAAATCGCGTTTTATCGTACATTTGTCGTAAACCTTCCACATGTCGTAACAATGTCCTCGTGCAATGTTTTGTAAATTAGGACCCAGAGGCACTGACAGACATAGTGTGTGCACGTGACATTATAATGCTCATATTTTAAGCATCGTGCTGGGCAGAAACACAGAAAAAAAACTTGTCCGCCGCAAACGTTGAGCCGCTTACATTCTGGTTTTCAAGTCGCAGACGCCTTCCAATCCAAACCTCCTAGGGCCTAATTTACAAAACATCGTAAGACAATCCTAAAATTGTCGTAAAAACCTCGCAACTTTGTTGTATCTTTGTCGTAAATCAACAAGTTACGATGTCATAAGACTGTCGTAAAAATGTTGTATCTGAATTTTGAAAGCTGATTTTACGACATCGTAACTCTCTTGCAATTTCGTTGTAACTCCGTAGTCACTAAAATTAGCCAGCCAACCAACCACTGTTACGTTGACCTCAACCACGACCACAACCAATCACGACGCAGTGTCACTGAGCTGGCGGCGCACGGCGCTGCACGCCGATCGTCTGCTTCCGCCGGTGCCAATGGGTACCCATGTAAACAATAACAAGTGAACTGATTTCGAGGCGATTTCGCTGCTCGAAGTTAACGCAAACAAAATTTATACGTATTACGGCACTATGTGAGAATTATTATACTAATGTAAACTCGAAACAATTACTGCATGTGTGCTTGATGCTGTCGTACGACAGCTAATAAGGTGTCGTACGTTTTGTCGTAACTTCTGTCGTAACTTCCTCGTACGATTTTTTGTAAATTAGGCCCCTGAGCGTACGATACAAGTTCTTTGGAATCGCATGTGGCTGTAGTATTTTGTGATTACTGATTACAGAATAGCAGAAACTGAGTAGGACGCTTTAAAAACAAAAAGACCGTGAATATGGCTATTTTTCTTCCAAAGTATGCTGCGATTTCTCACTTTTCCATCCTGATACAGGCCTGTAAATTGCCTGGCAGCGATGCAATGTCACGCAGCCAGTATGACGTGTGACTGCAGACCTACTGGTCAAAGGTCTGAGCCAGCTAGGCGCCATGCAGCGACCACCGACGACGACGTGTGAACGCTAGCTGATGCCCGTCCGCCAAGCAATAAGTCAATCGAGGGGTTTTTGTCCACCATGCCAGGACGACGACTGACAGCCAGAAGTAGAGTAGAGTAGGGTAGTGCCAGCAGCCAAGAAACAAGACGAATGAGTGCTATAGGAGCTAGCGCAGTGCAATGCGGCAGGCCTGGCAATGAATTGATGTATATAGAGCGCCAGACACCATGCAGACCAGGCCGGGGCGACTCCAAGCGACCACGGAGATAGACGACGACGACGACGACGACTAGGACGGCGACCACTAGGGTGGCATGGACTAGTGTGATCCGGGCAGGGCGCAGCTGCTACTGCTGGGAGCGGCGCCCACTGCTCAGCTGCTCCAGTCTCCACTCCAGCGAGGCCGCAGCAGCAACGATTTGTCACGCTCGTATTGAACCGACCGACTGACCGACCGCGTTCTATAACGGACAACGAGCCCCTCGCGCGGTCGGCCTACTATCGCCACCACTACGTCCTGTGCGGGCGGCGTCGTGCCGGGCGTCTAGAAGGAGCGGCGTGTGGCGGGCGTTCCACAGCTGGCAGTGCGATGCCGCCCCAGCAATACCCAGCACCCAGCAGCAGCAGGTCGCTGTGTATTCAGCCGGCGTCAGCTGACAGTCGCCGCCGCCGCCGCTGATAACGCGCACAGCAAGCAAGCGTCGAGGCCCGCAGTCACACGTCCACTGCATGGCACTGCATGGTCCAGGGACTCCTGGATTTGCACCAGGACGCACAGCGACTACGAATGCCACGTGAACAATGTCTCAACCACGGTCATACCGCGACGGACCGCCAAAAACCTGTCTTAGACGACGACGAAACCGTGCATATTAAACGCTGAACTGACCCTAACAATGACCCAACCTTAACCCTGTTTCTAATCCTATCCCTCCCTAAGCGTGGCGGCCTTTCGGAAAAGCGGGCCAACGCCGAGTACCAGACCACCGACCGATGGAGCAAGAACTCTCACATACCGTAGCGTACTAGTAGCAGATGCTAGAAGTCCTTAAACACAGAGACGCAGTACCGCCCACCCAGCGTGCTAGACGACCACCCACGTCACTCTCAGCTGACCAGGACACATCATCAATCAATTATTGCAGTAATTACATTAGTATAATTACACCGCAATACCAGCAGTCCCCTACGACCTGCGCACTACAGTCAATGCTCGTCCAATGAAGCGTATACAGAATCACCGTACGACGGCGACCAAATCCTCGAAATGTCCACCACGTGACTTGTTGCTCGGCTGGGCTCCTAAAACCGCTGACCTCGTTTGCTATGCAGTCAGCAGCGCAAAATCCCTGCATTAGCAGTGCCGATAATCAACTACCCTGCAGGGATATTAACTTTAAGTACCAGTAAGAAAGAAAGTAGAGTTAGTAGACAAGCATCAATTGACACTACTTACACTATATGCACTGCAGCCAGCAGCATTTCAGCTAGAATGTCGCACAAATGAGAAAACAAACTACAACAACAAGAACACCAAGTAACATCAGCTGTAAACCGTTGTAAAATAGTCACTGGCAGTGACTATGTGAATATGTGATACCGCGAGAATATGATTTTTGAAAAACGTGCACAGTTTTGAGGAGCAGAGCATGAAAATCGCGAGGAGCGACTGAAACGCGGTCATCTGCAGCAGCGCCAGCAGACATTGCAGACAAGCATTGCAGCAGTCATGAGAGATCTGAAGCACTACTGCTATACTGCAGTATACACTGGCGTCATAAGTCATTGCTCAACTGCTGCAGGGACTTGCAAGACGCCCACGTGCGTGGCATGGGGTGGCGACGTTGATGCCACCGCCGGCGATACGCAGGGGCTTATATACTATCTCCCTAAATATAGAATCAAAATCGGGTTTAATTCCCCTTCTCTCCCTCCGTCGGTTCCTTTTCCCTTTCCTCTCTTTCTCCCCATTTCCTCCTCCTCTCAGTCCTCTCCTTTATCTCGGGATATCATCATCTCCCTATCACTTCACTATCTTCCCCAGATTTCTCTCCTTCACCCATTTCACTTCACTCCTTCCCACTTCCCATTCTATCCTCCCTTCTCCTACCCCTATCCAATCTCCCTTCCCGGGGGTCACACACCCTCAGTCCAGCTACCGGGTCTGGGGGAGCGCTGTAAGCTCCGCCAGCGGGTCGGGACTCTGGGCAGAACATGCATTTGAGCTGAAACCGACTTCTGGTGATCAGATAGCAATTTGCCAAAACTCCCCGTCCCTTGTTATTTTTTGACTGGTCCAAGATGCGCCCACCTGGTAGACGAATAGAAGCCGCTGGCGATATGACGCAGGCACGGCGGGCGCCGGTGGACCGGTCAGTCGTTGGATAATGTATCGGCGCTGGGGACATGACGAGTGACGACCGGTGGTCGTACAAAAGCGCTCCAGTAGACCTCGGCGTCTTGACTCGGCGAGCGACTTACATCAGCCGCTTCACCAAACATCCATGGGCAGACAGACAACACACGCAGACAGAGACCGCTGGGAGAACGGGCACAGACGCACGTCGCTGATACATATTAGCACGAGCGGCTCGAGGCGCGATGCCAGCGGCGACTACAAGTCCCCGTCCGTCCACGGTACAACCACGCAGGCAGGTCTCCGAGAACACAGCATAGCTGCTAGTAAACGGTGGTCTGGAGTGGAATGGAGTCTTTTATTATTTAACAACGCTATGTAGTATCGACGACTGTCGGCTGCATCAACGGTGGTCTGGTCACGTCTAACGCGCGTCAATCGCTGTCCGTCCGGCCGTGTGATGGCAGCAGGCAGACAGCGCTAACGAGAGACGAATGCTAGGACGAATGCTAGGAACGAACAGCAGCTGAACTGAGCAGACGTCGGCAGCGATGCACACGTGTGCAACGAACGAACGATCAATTCGATATCAGCCACCCAGTCAGACACTCGGACGCCAGTCACACGCGTTATGAGCGGCGATCCGCGATGACGATGATGACGAAGGCGCCGTTGAATCGTTTAGGTCCAATCTCCACCTGTCGAAGATCTTCAGCAAATGAAAGCAGTGGCGGAATCATTCATGTTGACCGGGCGTATTTTATAACCAAGTGAAAATTTTGCACAAAAATGCATTATTTCTCCACAGACGACACCCCTTTCCACCCTTCCGCCCCAATTCAAAAATTCTGGATCCGCCATTGAATGGAAGTAGTAGAGTTTGGGACTTAATGCATCCCGCTTCGATTCACGTGTTACTAGGCACTATAGGCAGAGAAGAGACACTATATAGGCAGTAACGACGTACATTAAGTACGAACATCAAACACTGTCTTGCCATGAGCGACGAACTAATACGCCTGCTTTTTTGCATTACGCAACTAACACCGACGTCTACACAGGCTACGGCACAACCGTCTGCATTGTATACCGCTACTGCTGGGCAGGGCGCTAAACCAGCGCACGCATAGTTGCTGGACTGGACTAGACTATAAAGCAATCAGACAGTAGAGCTTGTAAATCAGCCGCCTTGCAACTAACTACATGACGGCAAGGAAAGGAACGACGCGGACGACATCGTAACAGAACTGCCATTGCGTTGGAAGACTGCATTCTGACGCGATAATCACTCCAGGGCAAGCAGCTATACTGTACAGCCGGCGAATAACATCCCCGGCAATGCATCTATATTTAAACACGGCTAGTAGCTATGTAGCCGTGTGACTGACTGCCCGACGAGCGCCTCGAGACGACCACGTCCGAGATTTAGAACTTCTTGCCGCTTCTCAGCGCAAAACACTATAAATCATTGCGAACGCTGTTCTGCTTCAGTTAGCATTACAGTCAGTGAGCGTGTAGTATACACAGCTAATATTATACAAAACGAAACAGCAGAAGAGATATGCGCAGACAAAATAAAATAAAAATCGCACCAGACGGCTGGAACACGGTGCACGGCATCTGATCTATAGAACTGTATGTCTGCGCCCTCTGGGACCCTGACCTGCTACATTCTGACCCGAAAAACCTAAACAGTTTACTATTATCATCAGGTGTACAACAAGCAAAAACGCCGAGTTCGTTTATATCTATAACCTGCAATGTTGTTTATTTATTTATTTATTCATTCATTCATTACTGTTGTCAGAGACAGCTCATTCTAAGCTATTAGCTTGTTTTAGTATGGACAACACGGCCCCATTAGCGTTATAGTTCCACCTAAAATGCCTTCCTTAAATGTAAGGAAAACTGAATCAACGGTCGCAGAAGATGGCTCATATTCCGCTGAGGGCAATGGCTGACAACTGCAGCCATCAACAATCTCAAAAACAGCTGACCTGTTACTGGGCTGTCCAACCAGCAGTACAGGCCCGTGGAAAGGGCGAAGTAGGGAGGGGGTAAGCTACCCCGGGTCCCGCGCCGTTTGAGGGGCCCCGCCGTCGCCAGAATGCACCATTTTGAAAAGAAAAATTATTTCTTCCCCAGAGGGCCCGCGAAAATGTTTGGCGGGGGGGGGGCGATAGAATGTTTTCTGTTGCTGTCGACGGGCCTGCAGCAGCCCATTACAGTTGGCGTCATTAGCAGATGTCCCTAGACACGGTAAGCCGTAGTAGACACATACTGCATGACGGTTTAATTGACTCGTCATCTCATAGTGCAGGGACTCAATGCTGCTGCTGCTGCTGCTGTTGCTGACGCTGAGACCGAGCCCGTATGCCCGCTCCAGGTCACCAGCATGACCACACTCCACTGCTTCCGTCTTACAGTACTACAGCTTGCATCCCCGTCAGACACTGGGAAAATACCCTCTACCTAAAAAACCTGGTAGTTAAACTCACGTTTAAAAAAACCACCAAAAACCCATCCCAAAACTTATTTTACTGTAGTTTCTTGTTCCACTAATAATGAAATATTTTATTATGACTCAATTTTATAAAAAAACTCCGAATTTGGAAGTCTTGGTATCTTTTACGCTGCACAGAGCAAACAGAAACTCATGAATCAGCGAACTGAAAATTCGTCCGTACAGATAACAAAACCCATGAAGTTGAGTCTTTTTTTTACAAAAAAAAGTTCAACATAAAAAAACCAATAAAACCAGACACCGAAAAAACCGACCAAGTTGGGCTTTAAAAAGCGATTTATTTTTTTTTACAACAATGCTTGTTGTAGAACGCATCCACAACGAATCAACGCAAATGGAGTCTGGACCTATAGACGTCGTCTTAAGTCATCAAGCGCTGCAGGCTGCAGTCATGTCATCTTTTCATGACGTTGGCTATCCGGCTGCCCAATCAACATGGCCATCGACCATGCAAACTCATGTCTCAGTTTATTCCTTCGTCCGGTAAATAGCACCCGTTATATACTAATACTTTTCAGTTCAATCTGCAGGACGATATCCCATCTCTGACGTAAAAAAGCCATATACGCTATTGCGTCATCAACAGACGATGGACCTTGCTTATTTTTATAGGGCGCGGCGGCGGCGCAATGACGTCACATGGTGTCGGTGGTCACGTGACGCCAATGCCAATCAAGCACCGGTCGGCCAACCAACCACTAATTACATCTATGCATGCCTGCCTCAGCCAGCCAGCTAGCCAGCCTTCTTTACCTGTACTGCCCACGTCGTTACCATGGCAACTACCGGCTTCAGCAAATGCACGATTAGACGACAGGTATGTATACATCTAGCGACACATCCACACGACTGGAAAACAACAAGCAGTGGCTTCTATCCCCCCAAATTCCAAATCTGGAATCAAAATCGGGCGCAACTTCCCCCAGTTTTGGGCTCAGGTCCCCCCAATTTTTGACTCAAGTTTCCCCCTCCATTTTAGGCTTCTTCCCTCTCCAGGGAGAGTTTTGTTAAGGGTGTAGTTTGCCCAGTGAAAAACGAAGAGGAAATTTTGATTTACAACTTTATCAAAACTCACCCCTACTCACCCAAACTCACCACCACTGGGCGCAAGCCAAGCCCACCAGGTATAGGGATAGAAGCCACTGACAACGAGTGCTATGGAGAAGAATAACAGACGCCGCCGAAATCCTCTGGAAATCATGCCAAAATGTCCCTTGCACTTCCCAGAACTGCTAACACGTGTCATGCTAGTGATGCTACGTTCCGCAACGACTAAGCCTATAGCATGACGTATGAATGACGCAATTTAAAGATGTAATTTAGACGTAATTTAGATCAAGTAAAAGAATACTGCTGATATAATCAAGAAAACTACCGAGCCAAAAATGTGCAGAGACAAAAGATACAGAAGCAGAGTTAATCACTAAAGAAACAAGAAAATGTCTATAAGAAAATATAACCACCACCGTTTAATAATCCGCTGAAGTAGCGCAAACACTGGCAAATATAGTGTGTTCGTTCGTTTGCTCATTCAAGTATATCAAATGCACCAATTGACGTGCAAGCTTCAGTTCACTCTAAAGAGCTGGCAACATGTGTAGGCTTTGGCTTAGGTTTTTTAGACATATATTGTAAACCACTGGTAAGTGATTATTTTTGATTGACTGACATATACGATAAGATGAAATGAAAATCTGGAAAATGCTTATTCACCATCACTGGTGAATACGCAACAAAACAGATAGCACAAAATTAAAGAACAGAAGAAAAAAACACATACAAGGCAACAAACTAAAACAACTGGACTCCGTTTAGTTAGTAATATTCATCAGAGAGCAAAATACATTTTGCAGAAGTTGTATTTTATCGTACTGGTTCGCAAAGCAAAACAATTTTTACGCGCGAAAGCAGCTACTGCTTTCAGTGCGAATTAGCCATCGCATTTCTGTCTGTCCGTCTGTCCATCAAACGGATGGATCAGTCAAAAGCGGTGCAAGCCAAAATCACCAAATCTTCACCGTCGGGTGCCTGGAAGACTCTAGTTTCAGGTACCGTAAAGCTTTTCCATAAATTCGAAGGGGGTCACCCCAAACGAAGGCGCTAAATGAGAAGGGGGTGGGCAAAATTTGCCATTTTAGCCAATAAGTTGCTGTATCTCAGTAACTGTGCGAGATAGGGCCTAGGTTACTATTAATCACTAATAGGAAGTAGTACACTGGCTCTCGATTGGCGCCGAATTCAATGACCTTGAAAGACCTTGAAAGCCAAAATAGGGGGTTTTATGGATTTTTTTGGTGATTTCGGGCTGCAACACAAGTCTACATCATTCACAAGGTGGCGCCACGGAACTATCGTTATGCGATCCAGATTTAGAATTTAGTATTTGTATATTAACTTAGTGTAAACACCCCAATTTTCAGCTAAACTACTAAACCGGAACTGCTATAGGCTTTCGCGCATTTCGTGAGCATTAGCTAAAATTTCTTGTATTTTTTTATTATATAGCAGAATGTGTGAGGCACTTACCCAGGTGACACTGTGGGTGCAGGCGGCAGGTAGGTAAGTGAGTGACGTATGTGATTGACTGATGTAATTTAGAGATCTGCACCATCAGTCGCCGGGTTGATGCTGTAGGCTGATGCCAGGCTCAGTCTCTGCAACCAGGCAACACGCTCCGTCAGTCACTATTCACCGCTGCAGTTAATCTGTACACATCATTCACCATTCAGCATAGACAGGCAAGCGGAGCCGACCCAAAGACGCCATGCAAAAAAACAGTGGGCCATGGCGCTGAGCAAGAATCACGTCCTCAGCGTTACCGCAGATCCCTAAGCTTAGGAGTGGGGCCTCGGTATGCACGGATAAATAGCTGCCTGCAGAGCAATTCACAACACCTTCAATATGAATTAAACTGAAATACGGCATAATGTCGCACAGCTTACACGCGTAAATAAGCGAATGTCATTTAGGTGGTCAAGCATGCATGTACTGAGTTTATAAACGACGGAGGCCTGCGTATACAGAACTGTAACCGGGCATGTTTCTATGGAAGAATGAAATGCAATCAAAACTGAACCACGGATTTGGGCCCGACATCAACTCACCTGTCTGCACCCCAGGGCTAAATCAAGTCATTGCGACGAAAGGCGGTCAGAGTCCGGGAACAAACTGGCGTAGACCTCCTGGGCGTCCTCGAAAAACATGGACACAGCAGATCGGCAAAGGAACAACGGCCAGCTGGAGACAAATGCGGCAGAGTGCAAAGGATCGTGGACATCGTGTGGAGTCGTCGCAACGGACCTCAGCTGCCTATACGCGTCACGACGATGATGATTTTCTGCAGATCACGCACGCCCCTACGGTAACTTCACGAGTCTAATTTTTAAAAAAATGTAAAGTATTTAACTACTGACGCGTCTTGCTGCAGTGCAGCATCATCATGCAGTTCAAGTTCACGTCCCGCAGAAACCTGATTGCTATACTCAGTCAACGCCGGCCATCTGGTTGGTGCTTTTTATAATACCAATGACCTTAACTTTATCAAGCCCATGGCGGGGCCAAAGGCGAAAAGCATTCCGCTGCGAGAACGGCCCGGCATGATAAAAAATATCCCGACGCGGTGAGCGTTTTTAGCATCATAAATAACGGACAGTTTATCTACTACAAGACGCCAACTACACCCATTAGTTTCTGAGAGTAAGCAGAATCGACATCCAATTTAATGCACATGGTGTCTGCATGTGACGTCACAGTCGATAATCTGCAGAGCGACCCAAGTCCAATGTGCAGATAAGCTGCCAATAATAAATATATAATGCCATATGACATGCTATTTGACTTTTCTCATTACCAAAACCAAAAACTCAAAATTTTACGATAATCAATACACTATATACGACCACGAAAGCAATACAGGCATTAGCCATTTTCGAAAATGTTATGCTAATATTTTGTGTTTCATTTATATCCAACCTAAATTCGGAACATTTGCATCGTCTTAAAACATGTTTTTAACAAAACTGCACAGTGCACACTGCTATAAGTTAAAAGGGGCTATTTGTACAACAAAAGAAATCACACAACTTTTGAAAGAGAAACATTTTGCCAACGTTTTATTTGACATCTATAAGTATAATAACTATGCACGGCCTGCCTAATATATTCGCAGCTAGTGGCCACACGGCAGGTGCAACGTTGAGGGAATGAAGTCGTGTTAACAAAGCCGGAACGACTGAACAGCAGCAGAGAATGTGATAGCCACTAGCCAGGTGAGCGGAGAATTTGATAGACAAGATAAAAACATCAGTGTCGTGCTGCATGCATTAGCCACTAACAGACAGACGAGACGGTCTGTCAGACGACAAAACCCCTTTCCTCTATGCACCTTATTTTATGACGTGTGGTTGTAAACAAATGTGGTACTTTCAACAGCTTTAATTACTGTTAACTGTGTCGAGTAATTAGCTAGGGGGTTTTGTCATGGCTGGTCGACCATCCTGTCAGTCAGGCTGGGTGGTCTTTGACAGACAACGTTGCCATGGATACAGCTGCAGTAGCAGCGTCAGAGATGGCGCGGCAGACAGTACAGTTCATTAGACCGGTCTCCATGGCGTGCACTGTGCGACTGCGAGCGCGTCCCATCGCCCAGAGCACACTAAACGAACGCCGGGCGCGCTCTAACAGTGTGTTTACAACGACAAGAGCGATCAAACTAAACACCGGATGGGACGCATGTGTCCCGTCCGTCGTCGACCGTTAACTTGCTGTTTTATCGGCTACAGCGAACTAGGAACTCTGGGCAGTGCTTAACGCACATGATGATTGACTCTTGAGTGACACTTTTGACAAATAGCACCAGCAGACTGACGGACGCTAGTATAGAGTTCGCATCCGATTAACAGCTCAAGCAGCGACCACAGACAATTAAAATTCCACGTAAACTACACGCGATTTTCCATGAACTATATACAGGCTGATAAGCCATCAAGAGAAATGTAAATAGTTGCGGAGAAAAAAAACGTTACGCCAAGTGTGTCAGCAGCCTTAGTTGAGTGACCAGTGCACTGTGGGTCACCTGCTGTGACCGAAACATACCACAGCCAGATATTAAGATCGAAAAGTGGACCATGTTTGTGACTTCAATTCAGCTACTGCTTTCAGCGCGTCTTAGCCATCGCAATTCTGTCCGTCCGTCTGTCACACGGGTGGATCAGTCAAAAACGGTGCAAGCTAGAATCACCAAATCTTCACTGGAAGGCTGCCTGGAAGACTCCAGTTTCAGGAACCGTAAAGCTGTTCATAAATTCGAAGAGGGTCATCCCGAACGAGGGCAATGAATGAGAGGGGGTGGGAAAAATTTGCGATTTTAGCCAAAAAGTCGCTGTATCTCAATAACGGTGTGAGATAGGGTCTAGGTTACTATTATTTTAATATGAAGTCGTACACTGGCTCTCGATTGGTGCCGAATTCAATGACCTTGAATGACCTTGAACGCCAAAATAGGGGGTTTTATAGATTTTTTGGGGCGACTTCGGGCTGCGACACAAGTCTATCATTCACCAGGTGGCGCCACGAAACTATCGTTATGCGATCCCGATAGAGAATTTGGTATTTGTATATATTAACTTGGCGTGAACACCCCAATTTTCAGCTAAACTACTGAACCAGAACTGCTATAAGCTTTCGCGCATCTAGTGAGCATTAGCTCAAATTTCTTGTATTTCAAGGGATGAAACCAGTACTCTTAACTGAACTTGGCTCCGAACACGCTTAAAACGGACTGAGACAGGCAAACCATGACTTTATTTCTCTTTTAGAAATTTATGCACATTCCTCAGCCAAAATATAAGTAACGACGACTCCACAAACGCAACAAACAGACAGAGACAGACAGACATCGTGGTTCCTAAGCCTCCAGGTACGAACAAAACGATGAGCAGGCCTATATAGGCAACGCAAAACATGCTACCTGCAGCAGTACAGGTGATACAACTCTAAGTCTATGCCGCAGATAGTTTATGACTTGATGACGCTCTCATCATAAGTATGGGCATATTTACATCACACTGTGGCGGTGAATAGTGGTCCATAAACTTGGCGTGGCATGGCGGCGTCTTTCACTACGGGCAGACCGGACCGGGCAAGTGCGTCATGAGTTGACAGGCTACCCACCAACACACAGTGAATATGTCAACCACTTGAAGACGCCGGCCGTGACATCAAAACTGCACTAAAACGAGTATATTAATCGCTAAAAGAATACGACAACGACGGCTGCTTTAGGCGACCTATAACTCCACTACGGTACTTCCTGAATTGATATACGACACAGGTGATTTTACACCACAAGTCGTATCGTTCAGTATCGTAATGTCATGATGACTATATCTGTTACAGGTCATCCATTTGACGAAGACTTATTGTATGCAAGTGTGTAAGAAGTAAAGCTGTACAGCGCGCCAATGTCAGAGGGGAAAATCTCGCTGAATCCGAGGCGCAACTTGCTTCGGATCTGCTGCAATGCACGCTTTCAATATACAGCGGACGCCGGACATGTTGTACAATAGATCCACAATACGCCCAGGTGAGAAGTGTAGTCTGGACTTTAATGCAAGGATGAGACACTTGACTGACGATTCAACAAGCAACATTACAATACCAGGATAAGCCGGAAATTGCAGTGGAGGCCTATAGGCCTATCACAACATACAGGCACATGAAGAAACCATTGCTTTATCGATGTTTCATAACTTTCATTTTACAGGTAAAAATCGCTTGCTTCCTGTCATCAACACGTGTACAAGACACTGAAAATGTTGCGCAAGATAGCAGTAAGTGTTTCACCACATTTTCATTATGCGACCGTCATAACAGGAAGCATTACGGGTCGTGCCCGTCCGTCCATGTGTACATCTGTCTGTTCCATACGCGATAAAAGCTCCTAACTCAAAAAGGGGACGTAAAAACCTAACTCGGCGAGAGCGTTCCCCTGCAGGTATATAGAGTAGCCGGCGTGCAGATTCCCCGTTCAAAAAATCAGGCTCAGGACCGCACAGCTCTGGACGGAGAGCCGCATAATAGGTTGGCAACGGGCTGACATATTTCGCTATAGTTTTACACGTAACCGACCACGAACGACGCAAACAAAACTCAAATGGCTATGTTCTGTGCAAAAGGTCATCATCAACTGATGCAATAACCACGCAACTCCATGTGAGTTTTAGCGACCACAAAAACACACGTGAATGAGTTTTACTTGTGTTTGGTCGCAGGAAGAATGCAGAGAAAGCCGAAGTCGGAAAGCGGAAGTGGTGCCTAGACATATATTGACTATAGCCGGAAAGGCATCCCACTTGGACAGTGCTCATGCAGTGCTTCCTTCCTCTGTATATATCCAACCATCGCCGCCAGAAAACAATCAGCATATACGACGATTAAACGAATATACACATGGTAAACAGAGTGCACTACTGGTTTCAGCAAAAAAATAGCCAAAGAAATAATACTTTGCCAGTCTTCTTCCCTAAAATGTTTTTGACGTTCTATACAGCCACCATCTAGACTATAGCACTTCAGATACCCTCGATGTTATTTTGGACAGGGACAGTTAGGATTAGCGATAGCCACCGCATTAAGAACGAAAAATAGCATATTTCTACACTTTATTTTTCGTCTTCGCAGCGACACAGAAGCATTAACCATCGGTGTCAGTGAGCTGTGTTTCATTAAGCACCGGGAAAGGCAGAAAACACTCCAAAACCGATCAATGGCTATGGTCGCGGAGTAACTGAAGCCAGGCCAGTGCATGAGATGTTAATTTCCGCCAATGTATTTTCGTTCGTGAAGACTTTCCACAGTTTTCAGTGCTTCTCGCATCGCAGTTCTATTGTAGGGCTTCATGTAAGTGCCACGAATCACGGACCTCACTAGAACAAACCTATCCTCTATTTTAGTATCTAGAGCTTGAAAGGTTGAAGACGTGTGCACAGCTCTTCACGGAAACCCATCTCAGAGCTACTGAGCGTCACCTGCCATATGGGATCGCACAGTATGTTCTGCCACCCGACACAGGTTAAAGCGCCTCCTCTTAACCCTATAGCCAGACAGATCGGTACTTGATTCACCTACCCCGAAGGGATGGAAGACTGAGTTGATAGCCACCCGACTGGAAGTCAAACCCAGTCGGGTGGGCCACAACCTCTTTATCGCAAGTCCAATTTCCTAACCGTTACGCCACAGTCACTCATATCTGTACTCGTCACTCTACTGATAAACTGATAAATGTGTAAAAAAAAGCCAAAGTAATTTTGCACTAGGCAGAATTGCTGCACCTCGCACGTTGGACGGTATACATCTTGCAAATGTCTGGGGCGTCGCCTAAAGGCGCGTACAGAGCGACGTAACTAAACTAAACTGAACCGAAGTGACATGACTTAATTTTTACGTGCGAGAGCTAGCATAGCTAGCTATCGGCGCGCGCGTATTAGCTATGGTAATTCTGTCTTGGTGTCTGTCACAACCCGGTACCGATCGGAGCCCTGGTGAGATAGAGACTTCTGGTTTTCACCATATGACAGCTTAGAGTCTCTAGTATTTTGTGACAAAATTTCATGCCACTGGGTAAAAGGGGTCCCCACGAAGGGAGAAAGAGGGGCACCCCCTTAAAAAGCGTTATTCTACTCGTCTAACGTGAAAATGGTTGCAGATGGGCACAGACATGCTGCTTAACATAACAAGCACTGGCAACGAGCTTCTTAGAAATGTGAACATCGATGACCCTCAATGACCTTGAACCCCCAAAATAGGGGGTTTTAATAAATTTTTCGCGATTTCGGGCTGCGACACACATTTCAAGAGTGAACTGCACCAAAATGGCTGGAGATAGACCAAGACAACCTGCATGTGAAATTTTCAGCATTGAATGTAGATTTTAGCAATTTAAGTCCGGATCTTCTAGGTTCAAGGAGGCCTGCGCACGCGGGTGTAAATAGAGGTTCCCCTCTTAAAAAGTGGTCAATTATCCACTGCTGGCTTGTCTAACGAGAAAATGGTTGCAGATAGGCACAGACATGCTGCTTAACATAACAAGCACTAGCGATGGGCTTCTTAGGAGTCAACATTGATGACCTTGATTGTCCTTGAACCCTAATAAGGGATTTTAGAAATTTTTTGGCAATTTTTGGCTGAAAAAAGTGAACTGCGACGAAATGGATGGAGACAGACAAAGATTACCTGCGAACAGAAACTGCTATAGGCTCTCGCGCATCTCATGAGCATTAGCTCAGATTTCTTGTTGACGAACTGACCAATGGGCAAGCAGAAATGCATCACAGTAATCAGCATCTAACGGCGTCGGTGCCTACGTGCACGTACGCGTCAACCAATGATCAATGGGCTCGTCATGCTCGCCCACTGATCAGTTCGTCAAAAACTAAACCGTGTGAGTTCAGTTCAGTTACGTTGCTCTGTACGTGCCAACGGTGGTGAAGACTGAAGAAGACAGAAAAATCCTTAGAATCCGAACACATTTGCAACAGAAACGATCGACGAAGGCAGCTTCGTTTCGATTCCCCTAGACGCGATTTCCATGCAAATGAAGCACACGGCGGCTGCAGGTTCTGCACGTGTTATTAACAGTGTTGCATTGCTACAGTGCTCAGAGTAACCGTAAGTCTACCCGAATATTACTGAATATTACCCCGAATATAACCTTGGCTTTACAACTACCGTATACTACTGCGCTAGTCACAATTGGTAAACAACACAAATCAAGCACTACAGCACCTTTTTAAGAATTACGTTTTACAGTTGTATAGCTCAACGATTACAGGTGCTGAGGCGGCGACGGCATGTGCGACACAAACTAAAGCAAGACCGCATGCGGCAAATATAAAACTTAAAATGAAAAACTTAAACTTAGCTTTGCTTTCGCTTCAAGTTTTAGATTTCCCGCAGGCATGCTCGAACTGCAGCCTGACATTAAGTCAAAAATTTTATCAAACATTATCTATCAAACATACAAGCAGCGGTTGACGGAAATTTGCAACTTACTTATCCAGAAGCACGTAAATATCGGACCGACGGCCTATGCAGAGGCGGCCGAGAATCATGCAGTAGTAGGCCTATACATCCCAGACAGGTGCTGCAGCAATAAGCGACTTCACTTTATCGTTAACCGTACTGCATTTCTAGCCGCCTCAGCACTCGACTGCTGACTGGTGACTGCTGTTACGATAATCTGCCGCTGCGGCGGCGAGGGCGCGACTGAGCCTGCGACACGGGCTGACGGCGACCAGCACAGTCACTACAGACGCCTATAGTACAGTATACAGGCACACCACACAGCCATTCAGCCCACCGATTGACTTCAGCGACTGAGTCACGTGGACTGTCGGCGCGCCCGGCGTCACGTCATCAAGAGCAGTGCTGTCAAACGGTCCTGTTAAATGTCTGTGAATAGACTCATAGGCTGAAATTGTACATACTGACTTGAGTTATGGTGCAAATTTCATCAGAATACAACTTTTATTACAAGTAAGCACGGATTGCCGAAACGTAAACATAGATATTAAAATAAAGGTTTTACTCCGATGAAATATACCGGTATGTAAAACTTATAAGCGCTGTTAAACGTCCACCGCTTTCAGGGCCCTCGCACATGTGCAAACATAAAATAAAATTTTGAAAAAAAACTAGAGCCATAAGACCATCTCACATGATTGCCTTCGAACGTAACAGAGCGTGGAATAAAACGAGTGATTACAATAAAACAAGATAAAAGAATTTGCTTTATTATACTGCACTTCCTGGTAGTTTGACCACATTCACTAAATGATGTCACAAATACTACCTGCAATAGCTGGTGGTAAAACGATCGGTGGTAAGATCACTACTTAGTTTCCATAGCAACATTCAGTTGATCCTCAAGAGTAAGTTTGGAAGCTAAACCAACAGCTTAAACTTAGTGCCATGCCTGGTCACTACTAGATAGCTGGCTAAACAGTGTCCTATACCAACTGGGCCATAGATGGCCAAGCCGTTGGGAATGTGACGCTACAGAAAGTTAAGTCCCTTCAGCAGCACAGTGTAAAAAGCAGCAGTGCAAGCCATTGTTAGATTCTGAATTGGACAGTCTCATTTTATATTTAGCATCTAGCCATACTTTGTAGTTTATTTGCTGCTCAGTTTGTGTTGCTTTTTGCGTTTTTATTGTCATTCCTTTTCTTTTTTCTTTTTTTCTGTACCTCGTGTACGATTAAATAATAAATATATATAATGGCTCTTAATAGTCACAATGGCACACATACAGCAAGCTGGTTCGCAGTCACGTTTCAGATGATGATTCAGGACCAGTAATCACCTGAGTGATAAAACTATGATCTTAACCAGACACAAACCATTCCCACCTTGCTTCCAACTCAATATAGTCTGTCTGAAAGCAACTCAGTGACAGGGCTAAAACAGAACGAAAAGTACCTGCTAGAGTCAGTGACGCTGCAGTTATTCCAGTTATTTATTCTTGCAGTTAAAAATCCAGTTCACTGAAGCTGATACCTCACAAAAAGCACTGGGAGGTTTCTTTGCTGGCCCTTTTGGGGTATCAGCACTCAAGTTTTACAGTGATGTGCATCAAAAATGTACTGGTTAATCCAAAATTGTTAAGATTCGTTAACTGGTTATCTGTAGACACATTTACTCACTTTATGCACATCCTAGAAAGCCATTTGCTAGCCACAGCAAGAGAGAGTTCAAGGCTTAACAAAAACTAAATGAAGAACGAAGAAAAGCAAGTCCAACACTCTTAACAGCATTAGTTCACAATCAAGGTCTAGTCACAGCAGCTTTCAGTAACAAAAAGCAGATGCAGAATCCTCTGCCACTCAGACTGTACAAATGTAAACAGACTAGGCTGTTTTAGACATGCCTCAAGCATTGTGAGCTAATGTGCTAAACAACTTACTGATTAATTGCACAAACTGTAGCCAGACCCTCTTCAGACAAAAACTACCTCAAATGCACACAAGCACAAATAATACACAGTAGACCAATATACCAGAAACAAGAACAGTGCAACTGTTCTTAGAGTGACTGTAACACTGGAGGTTTGAAACACAGTACCTTCAGTTGGACAAATATTTATAAAGATCACAGTACAAGGATCATTTTATGGACACTATTTTGCTGATGACCAATGACTGGTAGTGTACAGTAATCAGTAACTGGATAACTCATATGGCCTTAGTGCTAGGCAGACTACCTGCTTACCTGACAGCAAAGTAAGTTGGCTGGCAAACATAACAAATTAACGATGGTCTTAAACCATGGCCTTTATCACAACTAACTGACTGTTTGCACAGAGTCAAGCAGTACAGCAAATAACGATCAAACAGCACTGTGTAACACACATGATAACAGCCAACTCATGATGAGCATTTGCTATTATTCGTACCACTAACTAAGTTCATTTAACATGAACATTTCAACGTGGGATATATAAAATTCAGTAAAAAAACTGTAGATTTTTCATATGCATTAAAGTGCTAAATAATAATTTAAAATTATTCAACGCCAAAAAATGACACCAGTTCTGATGACAGTATAACAAAAAATTACTATAACAATATGATTACAAAGCATTACAGCAATAGTACATGTAAAGCTGTATCACCCCACCACCACCTATGTAAAAAAACAACTACAGAACGATTACAAAATTGAATAAAATACACTTGATAATGTTTGATTCAAAGACGATAGGTCTGAAAATTTAAGGTCTTCATTTAACAGTTGATCCACAAGCTTCTAGACAGCAGTTAACCCATCCACTAATATGCAAATCTGCATTTTGTCCATGGCCAATTACACCCCGATTCAACTGAAATTATAGACCGATAAGTAATGCTACTTCAAATTACATTAAAAACCAAGCAAAGCATAAATATGACAGACATTATAAGACAGAAGTTGAGCGTGCATCCATCATCAAGGCTGACTTAACTTGAAGTGACATTACAGTTGTCATATGGTACAGACAACAGCAACTGTTTTGCCTATTATTTAAGAGTGTGCGTAAAATGCGTCTGGTGCGTCTAGGTGCATCTCATTCAATTAAGGTTGGGATAAACGTTAAAATGAGGATCAGGGATAAGGTTAAGGTCAAGATCTGCACCAGGGCTAAGGTATGGGTTGGTGAAGGTCAGGGTCAGTAATGCTATTATGCAAAAACAACAGACACAATGGAGCCTCATCTGTTATTTTTAAGGCAGGTATTGTTTGGTTTGGGGTAAGGAAAGGATGATGTGAATAGGGTGAAAGATAGGGATAGGACTTAGACTGACATTAAGGGTTTGATTTGGTAAGAATTACGCATGTTACTAGGGTAACAGGAACTTTTGTTCCCACATACTTTCATACATGGAACTTTCGCTCCCTGGTACTTTCATTCCCTGGAACTTTCACTCCCCTAAGCGAAAATGAGGTGGAACTTTCGCTCCTCACTCAGAGTTAACATTATAGACCTACACATATAATAGAAGCAGATGAAATCAAAGGATGCCAGCATGCGATGTAAATGCGCAACGTCCAAAACAAGAAAGCCCAGCTGTCGTTAGGGAACGTGCTACCTAGCCTATAAAGGCTTTCCGAAAGATGGGTTTAAAGAAGAGACTAGAATTTAAAATAATGGTAAGAACTTGACAAAAAATATAATTTAAGGAAAAATTTGTAAACAAATATAATTTGAGGAAGAATTTGGAGAACTTAATAAATTTAAGATAAATAAATTAATAAAATAATTTGCTAGATCCTTTACTACAATGAAGCTGTACAAAGACACGAACAAGCTATAACGCCTTAATACCATTAGTTTATCAATTAAATAATCAAAATCTGTGTTCGGGAGTGAAACCACGTTACGCTGACTGTGGGAACGTTCCATAATTCTGCTGATAGACGCAGACGCACTTAGACACACTAGACACATTTTACCTTCTTCTTCTTTCCGTAATGTACAGATCCTCTTGCGAGCAATGTCGTACATGCTTCTTCTTTACCCGCATCCATTATTTAAGGGTAAAAAGTTATCAACCTGTCCTCAAATTTTAATAATTTTAAAAGCGTTTTTGCAAATTGTTATGTTTTACAACTATATACTGTAATAAAATTGTTGCTTTTTTGTTATTTTTCTGTTGAAAGACATTTTTTACAGTAAAACAGCAAGAACTGGTGTAGACATGGCATTATGAATTTCGATAGCCAATGTGACGTCATGTATAATTTTAGCAAAATTCTGTTCGATGTAAAGTATTAAACGTACCTTTTTTGACGGTTCGGCACTTTGAATCGCTCGTGAGCAAAAATTTTGTTTTAAATATTGACTATTATGACGAAGTGGTATGCAAAAAAGTAATATAGAATGCAATGATCCGAGGACAGGTTGGTAACCCTTGGCCT
>Ga0056128_1001877_pt1 | contig 24338 bp, 16 predicted proteins | sample WorMetLIZISLAND2_FD_71113 | JGI IMG/M metagenome (GOLD analysis project Ga0056128, IMG submission 71113) | Marine gutless worms symbiont microbial communities from Max Planck institute for Marine Microbiology, Germany - Olavius geniculatus... ... | reverse complement strand
ACTTTAAAGCCAAAGGGAGTAGCCTAATGAAACTTTGCCACGTGACGTAGTGCTAAGTGGGGCTGATAACGTGTGTACAGTTTTTGGGGGCAGTGCCCCAAATAAAATTTGGGATAGCGAAAAACGTCCAAATTCAGCGCGATTTAGGACAACTTTCAACTTTGAGCGCGAATATCTCTGGAACGGATGGAGAAATCGACAAACAGTAAACGGCGTTATAAACTACGGTCCCTCCCGCGTTGAACAAAAAATTAAGTGAACGACAACGGTTAGTTGGCTAATGTCTACCTATCGTGAGTCGACACTGCGCGTTTTGCGTATGCTATGCGTAGGAGTTCGGGCCACGTGATTTTGCTACGAGGGGAATGTGAGCTCCTTAAATTGTTCCCCCAGGGCGCCGGGCGGACTCACGTTTGGCTTTGCCCCAAAATTTTTAGTTTCATGTCTGTAGTAATAGGCTACGTTCTATGTATATAGGGCGGTAGCGGGAAGATATTTAAATGCTGTCTTCATTATTGTATCAGCCCAATATCCCATTTGTGAAATTAGGCCTACGTCAAGTTTTTTTCTTAAATATACAGTTTTATAAAGGATTGCATATAACAACTAAAACCAGCAGTATTTCTTGCCAAAGCTAAACTTCCCACGATGTTTATTGGTTGTCTGTACGTTATTCGATTGTTCAACGGCTACCCACTCCATCCCCCGCCATGTACATAAATCGTTGGCCGGGGCATTAAAGGCCGCGTATAATGAGGGACAAAAATCGTCACACAGTCATAGTGACTGCCTATCCCGCTGCCCTAGGCACACGGTTGCGCGGTGAAGTGTTCTGACCAGTTGCGCTTTTGACGTCTATCTGACGTGTGCAACAGATCATTGTAGAACTAGGCTACGTGTGTGATAGCTGATAAGTGCAAAAGAAAATTATGTGTAGAGAGGTAAATTTAATGCTGTGTTTTATCGCAAATTTGTCAATCCCGGTTCAAGTTATAGGCCTAAGAAACTGCAACAGAGCGCTTGATGTCGTGTTTCTTATAGACTGCGGTCCAGATATTTCGGACGCCCACTGGAATTTGGTAAGGACCTTGTCATGGGATATCGCCGCTAATTACCTTCATCCAAGCACGTACGGCACACACGTCGCCCTAGTGCAGTTTGGAGGCAATGCGTCTGTGATTTATGGTCTTAGCCCTGTACTGATAATCAAAGATCGTCCCGAGATTTTGCAAGCGGGGAGAAACTTTTCCGAGGGAATCCGCACTGTTCGTCGTCTCGTGCTGAATAATAAAGGCGGAGACAGACCAGAAGTGCCGGATGTAATTGTACTGATCACTCGCGGACTTTCTGATGATAGAAATGACGCGGTAATAGAAGCGTCGAGAGTTAAGTCAGACGGTATTAGAATCATTACCGTAGGGATTGCCAGAGCCATGCTAGACGAGATCAGAGAGCAACTTCGAGGCATAGCTACTGACTCAGATGATGTTGGCAGCTTGATGCTCATTACCGACAAACATCGTGGGTTTGTTCGTGATAATCTCGTAGAAGCAATATGTAGTAACATAGCTAAAGCTGCTGATGGAAGCTTACGCTTGGTAGATGGAACTTTACACACTGGAAGGCTGGAAATCTGCATATCAGAAGAATGGGCAACAGTTTGCTCAAACAGTTGGACAGCTTTCAATACTAGAGTTGCTTGTAGAAAACTCGGATTCTCAGCAGGCCTAAGCATGTACACCACAAACCGGACGTCCTATCACAGACGGATTGGAATTGCTAACACTCAATGCAGCGGCAATGAGAACAGTCTCCTGCAATGTTTGCATGACCCTTTCTTCCATACCGACTCCAGCTGCAGTCACCAACAGGACGTGTTTTTACACTGTCTTTGTAATCAATACAACGACTATACTCAAACAGCCAACGTCCGTCTGGCGAACCGAACTCCAATATCCGGACTCCTGGAAGTATTTTCTCTCGTGAGAAGGTGGGGTGCAGTGTGTAGTACCGGTTGGACAGCAAACAACACGAGGGTGGTTTGTCGAGAACTGAAGTTTTTCGATGGCGCTGGAGCTTACTCGCCTAACCGCAGGCCGTGGCAGCCCGTCCAGTTTGCACTGTTTAATGTTAAATGCTATGGTACCGAGAACTCAATATTTGACTGCGCATACTCCGCCACACCGATACACTGCATTGATCCAATATACGTCCTGTGCAGATGTAATGATTGCCTTGAATTACTCCTACAGGAACCTCAACAAAAAGAAACGATGTCACAATCCAGTGTAGTATTCGAATGGCGTTTGATGTACAATGTCAGCACTTTCTGGATCGTATTTATGTCTCAGAAAAATCCACAGACACTGTTATACGTCCGGAAAGGAAACATCATCGAAGAAAATACTAGATTTAAACATCGTATTCAGCTACTTGATAACGACCATGGTACAGTTGGGTTCTACTTAACAAATATTACTACAGCCGATATGGGCATCTACTCTCTGTATGTACCAGAGCTGCTACTCAGCTCTAAAGCGATTCTTATCGTGACAGACTTTGCTCTGGTTCCTGATCCGGTGATTCGACGAAAGGTCCACGAGAGCGTTCGGCTGAACTGGGATCTGAGAGCACTGCGACAACTGCATGACATCAACTACGACATTTTCCTGACGACTCCAGCGACTGGTCGACTTCAAATCGACTACTACTACTCACGCTGGCTTAGAGACAACCCAGATCGTCACACCGTGCCACGACCACTAGATAGTGACTTGCATCCCACAATCATCATTGAAGGTGTCACAGTTAAAGATGCCGGGAACTACGTCGTTGAACTGGTGGTTAGGTCAACCATTCGTCGGTGGCTTAATTCAAGCTTCCTATATAGCACTGAGTTAATTGTCGCTAACACATCATCTTCATACCGAACAAGTAAGCCTAGCAATATAATCTACATTACCGGTAGGCCTACTCTTCCATCTCAGTTGAATAACAGTGACGACTACATTACCCACACATCCCAACCAATCAACACCGACTCTTATTACATTCAACCCAATCATCCGTCGGAGACAGACAACACGTGGCTGCTTGTGACAATTGTGATTCTTATTTTTTTGTTCGCAATTGCAATTCTTATACTGGTCTTATATGTCCGACGTAGATTAAGGAGACAACAAGAGAATAGGCCTACCCAGCAGAGACAACCAGACATTGTACAACAACAATATACAACGCTAGCAACAACTGGCCATGACAGACAAGTAAGACGACAACCAAGGAACACAGAAGGAAGACAACCGGAAAATACACAACATCAAAACAATACACAGCAAAGGGCTCACGATCAGCAACACAGACAACTAGATAACTTTTCTCAAGCACCTTCTAATAGACAAGGAATAGATCTACAGAATGAACAGCAAAGACAACCAGACACTGTTCAGCAGCCACCAGGCAATATACAGCCAAGACCAGACGACAGACAAGAACAAGAAAGACAGCCAGAGAATGTACAGCAAAGAGAACCCGACAATGTTCATCAATTAGCAGACAGTACGCAGCAAAGACCACGAGACAGACAAGCGAGACAACCGCCGGTCGATCCGCAGCTCAGACAAGCAGACAACATTCAAGAACCCGTTACCAGATCAGGAAGACAAAATATCGATGAACGAGCGGTTAGGAGTACGCACAGCAACAGCAACAGCAGCGTCAGCGTTGCGATGGCACCGGAAGACTACGCTTATCCGCAACAACCCGACACTAACATTCGAGAGTAGTTCATAAACGCTGCTATTACTTGGAAAACATCAGCCAACGCGAATACATACGACGTGTGACGACGCTGCCCTGCGGGCCTGCCCACACGTCACTGAAACATATCGGTACTGTTTTTGTTGTTTAACCGCTGAAGTAGAAACGGAACATTGCTGTCGCAGTAATTAACGGACAGTCGATCGAGTAAAGCCCAAGTTCCATTACGCCGACTTTGCGACAAAGTCTGCTACAAGTTCCCAACAAAGTCGCGGACTTGTTGCGGACACAAATCATAAAAGTTAGCGACACAAATCACGTCGACGACTTTCATGATTTGTGTCCGCGACAAGTCCGCGACTTTGTCGGGAAACTGTCGCGGACTTTGTTGAGGACTTTGTCGCAAACATCTCGACATGTCGAGACGGTTTGTGTCTGCGACTTTCATGATTTGTGTCCACGACTTTCCTCGCGGGGAAGTTTCGGTGAAAGTCGGCGTAATTAAATTTGGGCTTAACACCGCGAATTTACAGATGATGCAAATGCAACGTGTAATACTGTAGTTGATCATCTCGGCTGATGGGCACGATACCACGCAACACGTTTCCGCGCAATCAAATGACGGCAATTTGTGTCTAATTTGCGACTGTCTATAACTTCTCGTGAAGGTGCAATTTTTATTTACGGTAAGCTCACCTTTGGCAAAATGTACTGATTTTATTAGATCTTTCACGCAGTTATTCGTATTCCAATCCTAACGTCGACGTGTAGTTCTACTCAAAATGTGCAGTTCTGATTTTACAAAAAGTCCAGCTGTCGCTAGGGTGGGGCCGACCGTAGGTCATCAAAGGTCGATGATTTGCAGGTAATTTGAAAGCCATTATGCGACTTCCTATTGGTGATCAATAGCAACTTAGGCCCTATCTCGCATTTTTTAACCACAGTAGCGCGTTAGGGCCTTCAAGGTCATCCAAGGTCAATGATTCCTATCTAATCTGACAGAGCGACTTCCTATTAGTGATAGTTAGTAACCTAGACCGTATCTCTCACCGTTTCCGAGATATTGCCATTTATAGCTTGAAACATTCCATTCCGTAGTGCGTTATGGGTCTTCAAGGTCATCCAAGGTCATCGATTTATATGTCATTTAAAAGCCAGTATGCGATTTTCTATTAGTGATCATTAGCAACCTAGGCCCTATTTCGTACCGTTTAGCCACAATACATCCGTGACAGACGGACGGACAAACAGACGACGACAATCACGACAAAGGGCCAGCCTTAAACCTAGAGCTTAGCGGTCGGCCCAAAAATGTGCAGTTGTATTTTTATTTGTAATGAACATATTACACATTTTGTTCGCCAGTAGGCCTAGCGTATATGTAACAAAGTTTGGTCGCGCGGAATCGAGAATTCGCTGAAACGTGCTGCGCGGTATAACGTAACCTAACGATAATCAAAAGCGTAACAGTTACAGTATTCGAATGCAAATTGTCACTTTACGTTGAGATGGAGGTTAATATGGCTACGTTGTATTTGATTTGTTACCGAGCACATCATAAACCGGGTGCTTCAACAAGTAATTTGAGAAAAGATCACGTGACGCGCGATAGCAGCGGTCCTGCCACTTTGGCAATCAGTGCAGGCCTACAGCAATAAGATATCAATGCATCTTTAAAAAAAGAGTACTCAAATTTGAGGCCACCGAACGGAAGACTCCTTGAATTTAAGAGATCGAAACTTAGGCCTAGATTCTTAAAAATGCACGTTCTATGCTAAAAATGTCATACGCAGGTCCAGGTCCTGCAGCCATTTCGGCGCAATTCACTCTTAAAATATGTGTTGCAGCCGGAAACAGGCTCGTCTGTGGGGGGGTGGCACTTTGGCACTGTGCCAAGAACCCCGCGCCCCAAAGGGGCCCCGCAGTGATGGCAGTGATCGCCGCAACGGATGATGGATCGATGATCAGTCTAAACAATTTTCACCGCCTTATGGATGAATTATTGTCAGAACTTAAACTCAATTAAAAAATTAAGATTTTTTTGCGGGGGGGGGCAGCGAAAATCTAGAGTCCATTTTTTTCGCTCGCGAGATTGAAGGCCTAAAATCGCACAAGATACAGGCCTACCTTACAGACAGAGGCCTATCCTACAGTTTGTAGTGTAGTGTGGTCACAGGTATTCGGGGTATTAGGTAATGTGGTATCAGGGACCTCGCGGGTATGCCAAGGGCCCAGCGCTGGCAAGACGGCCCTGGCCGGAAATCGCAAAAAATACATTAAAAACCCTACTTTGGCGATTCAAGGTCATCGACGTTGACACCAATAAAAAAGCTTGTCACTATTGCTTGTTATGATAAGCAGCACGCCTGTACCTATCTGCAACCGTTTTCACGCTACGCGAGATAATTGCGATAAAATAAACCACTTTTAGGGGGTAGCCGTCGTTGACGCCCGCCTCCGCCGGCCTCCTTGAAGCTAGGGGGTCGGGACTTGGACTGCTAAAATCTATGCCTAGTGCTGCTGAAAATTTCATACACAGGTTGTTTTGGTCTAGGATCTCCAGCCATTTTGTCACAGTTCAGTGTTGAAATGTGCGCTGCATCCAGAAATTGCGAAAAATTCACTAAAACCCTTTTTGGGGTTCAAGGTCATCGATGTTGATAAATCTAAAAAGCCTGTCACAAGTGCTTGTTATGATAAGCAGCATGTCTGTAGATATCTGCAACCGTTTTCACACTATACAAGCCAATAACGGCAAAATAACATCTTTTTAAGGGGTACCCCTCTTTGACGCCCTCGTTCAAGGGGAACCCCGCACACAAATGCAGCTGTTCAAAATTGTTATATTACTATGCTGTGATTATTTATAATTTATTAGTATCAGATTGCACATCTGTGCATCAATTTATTAGCAATTTTGTGGTGATAAATATTCTTTGCTGAAAATAGCAGACAATAAAAGCTCACATTAATTATGAGCTCAAAACACATCGGATCAATGAGTGGACGCAGTTTGACCAGTCAATCGATGACATACTTTGAGCATAAATATTGACAGTTTTGAAAGCAACTGTTATACAAAGTTATAATTCTGCTGAGTGAACCACATGTTCATTTACTGTGTGCTAATTAAGTTGCTAGAATGTCTACTGCGTACAAGAATTACCAAGTGTAATGTAACAATTTGTAACACCTGCGTTACACTAACATGGTAGTGCATTTACAGATTAAGTGAGGTGAAAAATGAGTGTAACTTACGTAATTGAATCGTCTTGGCCATTAATGCACTAAAAAATATAAAAGTTGATAGAAATTTGACAAAGTTCTGACAAAAACAACTTTGCTTGAATATTTTTGAGAGGGACACTGTGTATAATTATGTACAGTGACCTTCCCAGCATCTACATGGTAGAAATGTTGTGTCTAGTTTCCATTCAATTTAACCACCCAGACACATTAACCTGTATCCTGAATGCGAGCCACAAATAGACCATAATATAATCAAAATTAAGTTTATTTGATAACAATAGTTACTACAATCAACAACAGTTCTAGCAACATTATAACAGCATCATTGTGCAATGTCAATCACTCTCAGTTCCACATACGCCCATAAATTTCATTACTCCTGACAGTAAAAAAATCAAGGTCAATGACTGAAGTAGTCAGATAATGTTAGTCATAAATTTTAACAGCATACTACACTAATACGCAATATGAAACCATCAACATTACAACTTTTATTTACTGACTTCGTCCACTTATTTTGACAAATGCTGCTTCTGTCTTCGTAAGGATTTCTGTTCTCCACCAGATATGCAAATGATCGATAGAAAAAGCACCAGAATGGACCGTTGGATCGAGAAGCGACGCACGCCAGAAAAAGAAAGACAAGTCATGAACCTAGATGACAGTTCTACTCACTTCTCATATCCATGAGAAATTGTTTTCTGCGGCAATACAGAGTGGTCCACACAAGATAGTGTAGCGACAACCTTAGTGCAAGGTGGCCAAAACTACAGACATTTGCATAAGTTTCTTCTTAATGTCGCATGCCAAAAATTATTAAAATCAGCCAATGTTTCACAGAGCTATTGAAAAAATAAAAGTAGCATGTTTTTATGGTTTTATGTTTTTATGCGGTGTCAAGGGTAATATTGTTTTTGCATAGTTCAATTGCCAGCAGAAATTTTAAAAAATATTTAACTCCTGCATACAAGCACTGACTTTAGTCATGTAAAAAATTTCTTTCTGAACATTTTGCTAAAAACCGCATGACTCTATGACACACAGTTGCAAAATTATGGTGTCATAAACTTTGTTATGTTTTTTTAGACCACCCTGTATGTATCAGTTTCCAGAAATTTGTTTCGAAGAGATCAACAGCAGTTGCCGAAACGTCAAAAACATCTGTGAACAATTGTAATTCTGATAAACTTGTATTGTGTATTAGTTGCTGTTTCAATGCTACGAGTTTATTAAAGCATGATGCTACACTGCAAGTGCAGAACCTGCAACCTGCAGTGGCGAATGTGCATTTCCAATAAAAAACAAATTCTGTGTTTCATACTGTAAGGATATACATTACAGAGTGTCACTGAATCATTGGCCAGCAGCTTCCTTTTCCGCCTTTAGCCTCGCCTTTTTCTCTTTCTTGCGTTTAAGATCGAACTCTTCGACGTCGATATCCGGCAGGAGTTCAGTTATTACACCGTAGCCGAGTGTATGGCTGCCATCACGCATTGTAAACCTCAAGCCTTTCTCCATCACCTACAACAAACAAAGTGACTGTACACTCCCATTACATATCAGCCTATCTTTGACCACAAAACTTGTGACTGCAATCCCGGGACTGGTATCACAATCGTGAGATCTGAGATTAAGAAATTTGTAATTCCAGAATCTCTTTTTCCGGATGAGGCTTACAGACTGGTCATTATTTAATATCCATACAGCAACCATATGAGACTTATTTCATTTACAGGATGTACTAGATCCCTACCGGTACGTATATCCGAAATGCATGAATTGACTGTGACTGTCAAAATGCAACCTATGGCGCACAGGAAAGACTCCTGCATGAATGAAATATTTCATTAAATGGCTAAAATTGTTATTTTATCTCTCTAACAGGCGAAAAATGTACCATTTTAACGATTTCTTTGTAATCCCAATATCCTGGGATTGGGATGCTGCCAATCCCAGGATACGAGATCGGCATAAATGCTCAGGATCCCGAAATTGCAACAACTACACAGAACTACAACAAGGTATGAGAAAACCTGCAATATGCTAGTTAAATTTGTATACAACATTTTTACTGCTACTCCAGCGATAACAAAAGATGTCCGAGGAATTATATAGTGATCTAAATCTAATGACCATGTGGAGGATAACTGTCGGGCGGTATGTTAAACCCTACCCACTCAGTTCACTCACACTCAAAGTTTTCCCCTTTCTTTTGCTAGTACACTAATCACATGCGAGGTTTACACACATTATAAATCATCTGCCTAGTTACTTACTTAACTGCACTTTGCTATATGTGTCTCGAATTGTAAAAACTTATCTTAATCAGCCAAATTTACATCTTTTTACGACTACAGAGCTGCGTGTATTGATGAAGACGGGGTATACTCACAACATGTTTGCGAACGGTGAGTTTCACTGCGCAGTCTTCCCCAGGCATGATGAGGTCCTTGCCGTCTGGCAGCTGCATCATTGCCGGAGCATCCCACGTCTTGCAGAACAGCTGTGATTGGAAGTTCTGAAGGAACGGCTTTTCATGGCCACCTTCTTCTTTTGTTAACAGATACACCTTTACACAACACAGCACATACTCAACACGCGAGCTGAATTTGTTTCCAATACTTATACCGCATAGTAATAACTAGCTATAATAAAAAACGGACAGTGATCGTTGAAGTTCATGTTTCATTTTTTTCATTATCACAAAATTTGTCTTTTCAAAGATGTGAGATCTAAGCCGGCTCAGTATACTTAGTCAAGAAAGTGCTGCTGTAAGGTGATTTATACACATTAAATGTCATTTGAGTCTGCAAAAAACAAAAATTTAAATCAGCATTGAAACTGTTCAGTGCAGTGCAATACTAACTCTTCGACAAACTTTGATGCTAACAACATTCAACACAACTAAACTGACATCATCACAATTGGGTAAAGTCTTGTAGCACATGAAAGTACACAGCTAAAAAGCACACTTACCAAGAGAACAAAGTCAAAACAAGCAAACTGTTAACTGTGCGAAGTGCACATTAGCTAAGTTATGTCAAAATGGTTTTGGAGTTTCCTAAACTATGTAAATTTCTGCAACACAGAATTTCCTGAGTTAAAAGCACTGCCAAAAACAATGCAAATTTGTAGTCATCAGCTATGCATTTTTCTCAGCCATGCTGTCATTACATATCCAGTACCTGCACAGTGACACTCATTGCTTCCGGACACAATAACAGTTTTTGCTTAATTACTTACATGCAGGCACAAACCGCGCAAATGCAAAGTGTCTCAACCTGTGCTGCAAAGTGGTTGTGCATCGACACAGTTCCCGGCTTTGCGACGACGTGACCACGCCGAATGTCATCACGTTTGAGTCCTCGCAGCAAAGCTCCCAGCTGGTCACCGGCCTCGGCGCGATCCAACGTCTGGTGAAACATCTCAATTCCTGCATTACATAACCACAAATGCAGGATAAATGAATGACCACGAAGCTCAGCCCTACTGCACTGATTATCTCAGACTCAGTTGATATGTTTCATGTTACAAAACAAAAAAACATGACTAAGAACATAAAATGACAATTCGTGCTCCAAAAATAAACTAATGATGGCTTCATAGTGTCATTTCAAATCATACCATTTTAGGCTCAGTCTTTTATCGAAACTTCTTAAGTAAGCAAGTAAGGTGTCCAAAGCTGGCAGAGTCGACTTAATCTGCCTCACTTAACGAAAGCAACAATCGCCACAGACTTCTAAGATGTACGAGTTGTTCAGGAATCCATAAGTTCCACCCACGAAATAAACATAACAATGACGAGACTTGGTGAAGAGATGTTGTTAAGTCGATACACTGGTTGACAAATTCAGCCAGTGTTTCAACAACATACCAGTGATAGTAGTTTTGAACTGTTTGCCGTGACCCATGACAACTGCTTCGTCACCTTTCTTGATCACTCCACGCTCCAGCTTCCCGCTCACAACAGTACCACGTCCTGCAGAACAACAGTAACAGAATAATAACATCAAAGACCAAAATTAATTTCGCAACAAGTGAAATCACTATACAAAGTATCCATGCAACTTGTCATCTGTATTTGCCACATGCCAGCTGCAATTTCGACCAGGGCAGTCCGACCCCCAATCTCCAATTTAGTTGAGGATCAGGGACCACAATCTAAAACAATACATCAATGACTAAACCACACAAGTGTATCGGCTAAATAGCATCTAAGTCTGTCGAACAGTTTCAGCAGAATGCACAAATGCAAGAGATGACAGACCACCATATGGAGAAATGTGTAGGAATAGGTGGAACTGCTCGCGCTGCAAAACGTGATTCCACCTAAAATTAAACACCACAGCTGACACCTTATGGCAGGCAATGCGAATTCAAGATTCCACAAGTTTCAGCCAAAAAAACCTGACAGTCTGAGTCGAGTGAGTCATGATGATGACAAGCATCCAGATGGTGTCATGCTATTGCAAACATTAATGTGGAATGTCACAGTACCAGATACCTATGCTGACTTCCGCCTTACTGACACAGCGACCACAGCAGGAGCAGCAGCCAACAAAGTGGCAAGTAACAAGAAAGCTAAATACGTGCAGCTGCCCAATAGCCATATCTTTGTACCAGTTGCACAGAGTCAGCTGTAACGTGGCATCACCAAGTAGTCAAACTATACCATGAGTTGGGCCGACAAATACCAACCTTCAGTGAAGATAACAGGGAGCAACATATTTGTTAAAGCAGTTGTCAGTCAAACAAGACCCAACACACTTGAGAACAAAAAAAATAAGACTGCACCTTAACAAGTACAGTAACTGATACAACTTTAACGAGATTTACATAAATCCACAGCACCAGTCCACATGTCTTCCTTTACATAAATCTGCACATGCTAATTATGTCCATACAGGGAGCCTAGTAATAGCTGTATTCACGGCATTGAATTATATTCATTTGACATGTACAGTGATGATAACTACAAGCAATACAGGCCTGCAATGGAGAAGACTTGCTCAACAGGCAGATAGAATGGTTTGTCCAGCTCACGAGGTGGCTGCGGGATATGCGCATCAACAGCAGCAAGCAGCTTCTTTACAGATTCTGTTCCCATCTCAGGCTCACGACCCTACCGTACACATCACATACAATTATTATTATCACACACACACACACACACACACACTCTACAAATGACCAGTGACATCCCTGTTCTACATCAGTCGTAACAAAACATGTACATGTTCATTTACATGAAGTTTCTGATGTCCAATGATCTTAAACTTCTGAAATACAAATTGGTTGCTACTGCTTGCAGAATGCCTGAAGCAGCATGGGTAAGCAAAATGAATACCAGCAAAATATGGGACTCGAACACTAATAAACAGTCACATCACATGATGCATAATCTGTGGTTCTACGGTTTAAATTGGTGTCTGGCTGAGCGCTAACGAAATGGAGATCGGCACAGCCCTTTGGACGTTTGTTGCTTGTAAACAAACTTTGAGTTAACATACCTCAAGTGCATAGAGTGCAGAGCCAGTAACAATCGGAGTCTTGTCAGGACTGTAGCCATACTCCTGCAGAAGTTCACGAATTTCCATCTCCACCTAACCAAGTAATTGCCAAGCATATTACTAGTCATAAAAATCAACATGGTACAAAACTACATTTAGAATTCATAACTAAGTGAGTAGGTGCATATTTAAAGTGCACAATGTCAACCAGTGGCCGAATCTGAGGCACTTGGCTGAGCTGCTTGGAGGAGCAGTAGGCCTGCTGGAAGCAGTGAGTTTTAAGGAGACGACGGAAAGTGTCTGCAGAGGTAGAACTGCGGATGCTAGAAGGTAGTGAGTTCCAAACTGTGGGGCTACAATGCTAAAACCACGGGAGACAGAGGTTGTGTGGACACGTGGAACGGACAGCAAATGGGTTTTTGTTACTTATAAAGCACAGTACTCAATATTGGGCGCAAGTTCCCCCCCACCTTAGGGGTCAAGTCCCTCTCCTTTCTAGCTCTTTCCCTCCCTGTCTTCCCTGCATCTGCCCCTTTTACCTTTAATCCCTACTCCCCTTCCCTATCTCTCTTCATCTCTGCGTTCCCTTCTTTCATGCTCAATGCCCAGTGAAAACTAAATGGAAATAAAGTTTTGATCTACACCCTTAACAAAACTTCCCCCTATTTTTCACTTGGTGCAAGCTGCACCCACCAGGTATAGAAATAGAAGCTCCTAACAGTACTGGTACTGTTATTTGTTACAAAACTATGATATCAAATATTTAGAAATCATTAGTGCTGACTGCAGATGACAGAATGTGAATAAAATATAAAGGGAAAAAAACACTCAGAAGTTAACATACATTCCCCATGATAAAGATATTCAAATTCCATGCATAAAATACATCCTTCACTTTTACAAACTAACTGTTAAGTGCCTGAATTAGCTAGTTTAAACACATGCACATACAAGTTCCAACATTTCTTTATCTGCTGCATCAGCTTTGTTGACGTAGACCACCAAGTGAGTTATACCGATCTACAACAGTATCAGTACAATAAGAATAAAATTAAATAATGAATAAAAACCACATTGTAACAATGAAGCTTTAAAGCATATTTTACAAAACTTATTTCGAAAAATACTCATGAAATATACTGCTAGATAGACACTGCGTTCGCAGAAAAGACCAGTATTCTACACACAACATTCATGCATTGTTTCATAATCTAAGCATAAACATCCTGATACTACACTACACTAAAAAGTGAAAGTTTACAACCAATATCTGTGAATCACTAAGTGTCTCGGATGTCACTAAAAATACCACTTTCAAGAAAAAAAAGACATTTAATTAAAATTCCAAGATATGAAAAAATATTTTAAAAAACAGGAAAAACTCTGAAAATGGCAAACAGAAATTGAATATCTTGAAAAAAAACTGAGAGAAATTGTTTCACCAAAAAGTTATCATCTAATTGTACTGAATGCATTTGACGTCTCCGCAGTATGCAAACATCATTGCACAGCAGCCGTTAATCACAAAGTCAACAGAGTCGGAAACTCCGCAGATCGATGCAAAATGTTCACACCTGTTTAGCCAGCAACATGTGTTCACGTGTCTGTGGCATTGTACCATCTGTTGCTGCAACCACTAAGATAGCTCCGTCCATCTGAGCCGTCCCAGTTATCATATTCTGATTACACATAACACAAACATAACAATAGTGAAACTAAACCACATCACTGCAGTGCAGGCATTAGCACTGGTTGATAGCAGTCACTCATGGCTTGGTGGCTCTGTGGTCAAGACAGCAGGTTCATTACAAGGTTTGACTGTCATGCAGCAGTGTGCCTACCAGATAAAGTTTAGGAATATTTGTGAAATCAAGGAGCGACTGGTACAGCCTAGATTGGTCTAACATTATCGATACTGCTGTCAATGAATAGAGAAAGCGTCTCCTTGCCTGTGTTCGTATAGTGGACCAAAACTTCAAGCAATTTTACTGCGTAAAAAAAAAGTAAAGTCCTTCCCGAGCTTTACGGCCCATAGGACGGTGCTGATCTCCGTTTCCTAAGGCCCTCAGCCAGACACCAGTTTTTACACTGCGAGACCACGGATACGGGGCCAGTGTATCGCGCGGTGTGCCTGTTTACGTCCCAGCGGTGAACCAAATTATACTGCTTGGTGACAGAGGCACATGTGTGTGAACAACTTGCCTAAGGTCGTTACCTAGCAGTGTCCTGGTGCGGAGACGAACGTGCGCCTCTGAGTTACCTCAGGATTACAAGTCTTTTACTGCAGGCAGTTAAAAAATGGACAACTGGATGAAATGTCAGCCAAAGGGTCAGAAGTGTGAACAAAGTGTGTTTTTACACGTTATGTTAATCATATCGCACTGAATAAAAAAGTGATATTTCGCTGGTTGTTTTCGCCAGGTAGTGCAGAAACAAAAGTTGGGTGAGGTGGGAAACTGAGCGGTCATTTGATGGCAAGCTTTGTCAGGAATATTCCTACCAAAAATTATCAAAATCTGATAATTGGTTTTCAAGTTACAGTCGAAAATGTTGTGGATGTTTTTTTGAAACACAGCGTAATACCAAAAATGCACGATAACTGGACAATTATTCCACATTCACTCCTAAATAAACTGCTTGTGTCATAAGGATACTGTTAATAATTTGTTTGAGCAACAATTTTTACAGTTCAATGCCCTTTATTATCTGTAACTAACAGCATCAAAGCAGAAATTACAGCTAGTGAACAGTAACCATCATAACCTTGATGTAATCAGCATGTCCGGGACAGTCGACATGAGCGTAGTGTCGGTAGTCCGTCGAATACTCCACGGTCGTTGCAAGGATTGTGATTCCTCGTGACTGCTCTTCTGGTGACTTGTCAATCTCCTCATACGATTTGAACTTGGCCTTCTTCTCTTGTGACAACACTACATCAACATCACACAACACAGTGCAAGCAAGGAATAGGTACAGAATACCGAATATCCAAACTAATGGCGTACCAACTGGCAACCAACGTGCAGACACTGCACAACATCAAGGTGGGACAAGATGTGGAAAAGATTGTTCTTCAGACGAGACCAAAAGACAGCCACGGAGGGTGCAAAAGTGGTGCATCCGAGCAAAATGGTTCATACATGAACAGTGATGACCAGAAAAAGTTTGATCACCAACTGTTAGACACTACTTTTCACCATCAGTGTAATATGCATAATTGCATATACACACACTCCTCCTGTGTTAAACTCGACCTGTTTTGTAAGCAGCCACTATTGTAATTTCACAAGCCAAAACACAAGCAGCGGCATAATAATCCATGCGACTTGCACCTGACTTGTAAGTTAGGATAAGACATTTCATTAAAGATAATAGTGTTGTTGTCAGTGTGCCAAACCAGTGCAGCCACGCAATGCCAGAGCACTTTGTACACTGAGTAAGTGAGTGAGTGAGTAGGATTTAATGTCCCACCCGACACAGTATAGGTCATTTCGGGGACGGCCTTTCCAGGCAGAATGCACACAAACACATAATAACAGAACAGTAATTTTAACCTTTACAATTAAGAAACAGAAAGTTTAACCTTTACAGGAACACAATATTGTACACTAAAGCCTTGACAAAGTGTGTTGGGCTCACACTATCCTTCCATGAACTACACAAACTATCCACATACTTCAGTCTCTGATGCCCCCTCACTCTCATCCCCTCCAGACTTTCAGTCATCAAGTTTTCAAATCCACAGCAGACATCTGACTACTAACCTTTAGTTATGGCAGCAGTCAGGGTCGTCTTGCCATGGTCCACGTGTCCAATGGTGCCCACATTGATGTGAGGTTTGTCACGTACAAAAGTCTTCTTACCAGGCATGGCCACAGCATACCGTGTGGAGGTGTGTGAAATCCACCGACAACCTCCCTACAGCATGTGCAGCAATATTAATCATTATCAATTTATCATGTTATGCAACACAGTTTCAAATTACCAGTAATTGAACAGTATCACATAAAAAGAAAAACCCAAAAAACCATGGTATTATATGCAGCAAATGCACTGATACAGTAATGTCAGAATCCAAAAAAAATCACGACAAAAGATACTAAAAATCAGCAAGAAATTCCAAGTCAAACTGAAAATGAGCTTTTGCCTGGTTGTTCCTGTCAGTATAACGTCAGATAGCAGCATCTTGTTTGTAATGTTTTTGTGACGAATAAACGACTGATTGACTGAGACCAGGTGAACAATTTAATATTGTAAAATATTCTGCAAATTATTTTTTTCATGAGAAAGGTTGAGAAATGTCAGTGTTTTCGGGTACCTGGGTTGCATTCCCTAATGTGCAAAGATGACAAAAAGATAAGCCATTTTATTTAGTGGAATAACAAATCAATGTAAGCTTATAAACAAAGCAAAAAAGCAAAAAAAACTGTCACCTGCTTTGCTAGCTGTCCAGAACATCCTGCACTTTTTAAAGCTGAAACATAAACAGTAAATAAGTAAGTAAGTAAGTGAATTTAATTTATAAAGCACACAATGTTGGCGAGAAACTTACCGAAGTAAACTACTGATAATAATAACACAACAAAGCCATTTTAGTAAAATGAAAATGAGAATTAATATTACTTGTCTTTGTACATGACATGGGTACACTAACTAGAATCACCAAGCTGAGCATCTCCGCTGATGACAGTAGTAGTTCTGTCAACTTCATTTTCCAGATGTGTCATATGTATTCCAAGATTATTTGGTTCCATTCCATTTTGCTGAATTCCGCTTTGCATAATCCTATTTTCTAACTTTAACCCTAAATCATTTTACTGAATCCCAAATTGAAATCACAGATTTCAGCAAAATGGGATCCGGAGAAATGGAATTCTTTCAGCATTCGGCAAAATAGAAGAACAGCGATTATTTATTACGTACATAATAGTACCTTTGCAGCTATGCGTAGTTTCTGATGAACTTTTTGTCTGAGTAGAACTTGACTTAAAAACACTAAACCTGAACTACTTCACTCCATTATATATCACGTAGAGAAAACCCCATGATATACTCCAGAAAAAGGACAGATTGCGTCACTGCTATTGGTGTCTGTGGAGAGTCGTAAACAAACCGTAAAAATAACTGACGGCTGTCAATCTGAACGTGCACGATGAAACTCAGCGTGAGCATGCACGGTGACGCCGTAGTTTAACAACTTCCGTTTGGCATAACCTCAGTGCTAGCGAGGCACATAGGGTACATGACTAAAAGTGGTTGACATCTGCCTGCTGCACGAAACCGGACTGTATAAGTAAACTAGCTCGTGCATATCATTATCAACAATAAAATAAAACAGTATCACCTACATGTTTGGATGCACAATCGAGAAAAATTACGAATAAAGGACGATGCCATCATGCGTAGCACAGGCACTTAATCATACCACGACTAAATAGTCAGACTAGAGATGGGCGAACTACCGGTATCATGCATGTTTTTGTCGTATTCGCTCTGCATATTTGACTCATTAACAAGAAGATCTTTCTCAAATTCAACCAAAACGATAGCTTATATGGTAATTAACAAATAACGTCTGATTTCTACTAAAGGTCAATTAACAAGAAGCCCAGCTATCGCCAGGATAGCCGACCGCACTGGTTGTCAGTGACCTTCAGGGTCATCCAAAGTCGATGATTTTCATGGCATTTGAAAGCCAATATGCGACTTCCTATCAGTGATCAATAGCAACCTAGGCCCTATCTCGCAACGTTTAGCCACAATAGCGCATAACGCCCTTCAAGGTCATCCAAGGTCAATGATTTTTATCTAATCGAACACTGCATATGCCACTTCCTATTAGTAATTAAGAGTAACCTACGCCATATCTCACCGTTTCCGGGATATGGCCAGTTTTCCGTTACTATAGTGCATTATAATCCTTCGAGGTCATCGATTTTCATCTCATTTGAAAGCCAGTATGCGACTTCCTATAGTAGTGAGTGATCAATAGCAACCTAAATCTTATCTTGCACCATTTAGCCACAACACATTCGTGACGGACAGACGGACGAACAGATGACATACATGACAACTGCTCGACCATTACTTAAGTACAGTCGGCTAAAAAACAAAACACAAACTGTCAAATTTTTAAAACATTTTATGAGACTTTTTCCCAGACTCAACAGAGAAGCTTACAGTTAGTGCACCCCAGAGTAGAAATGGGCGATTTGGCTGACAAATCCAATCTGATTCGATTTGAAAGAATGTTGATTTGATTCGATTCACTGTCAGTGACGTCGTGGCAAGAAGGCAAATGGTGGGGGGGCAGTTGTCCACAGTAAATTATTAGTTCTGGGAAAGTTGTCAGAAAATCTTCTTGTCAGAAAATGTTCGCCCAAAAAATGCAAAATTTGGGCTTGTATGTCTCCATTTTTTAAAAAAATTAAAAGCAAAATGAAAAATTTTGATCACACATAATCTCTTCTGATACAAATTTGCAATGTTCCGTTGAAATTCTGTCGAACATTTGCAGGCCCGTAGGAAAATTGTAACTTTGGGACCAGACTACTTTTTTGACTCACGAATCCTCCGTTCATTGATGCTTCAAGGTTTTCATAAACTTTGAGCAGCAATTTGAGTTTATTATACTATCGCACTACTGTACTATCGCCTGTATAGATTATAGATCAACCCAAAAGAACCAAATAAAAGTTGTAGATCTAAGTAAAAAAACCAGGTTACGGAAAAGCAGGTTAACGTCATTATCACAAATACCATTATACATCCCCTGTTCAGCCACTTGGGCCACAAATGAAGGCCCCTAGCTCAGTGTTAAAACAGGGTCCCTCATAGACATGCTACGCCACTCCATTTCACAAAATTAAATCGGGATCGAGCAGTTCATGGTTATGCAACACATGTACAACACATGCAGCCACATGTGGAAGAAATGTGGTGTAAAAGTTAACCAGATTTTGTTCGCAGTGATTTATGAAACAGTATATTTACTGTGTAACCCCTTCTACAGGCACACATTTAGAAAATATGCCTTTGGTTGGTTGGCTACACAATAAATACAATGTTTCATAAATCATTGCAAACAAAATCCTGGTTTTTAGATTTTAGACACGGCTAATGATTACAGCATTTATGACCCCCAAATTCAGTTAAAAGAAATACCACAGAAGAAATACATTGAATTCATCAACAAATCGAACAAAAAGTTCATCCAAATTTTTACACATAAAAATTAAGACTATAATCAACCTTACTCTGTGTTCCGTAAAAAACATCAACTTTTTTAATTTTTGTAACATCTTTGTCAGATATCAATTGATGTTACTCATTTTTTGTACAACTGGAGGAAATTCGAAACAAACACAGCATGCACAGTAGCACATCGTCGTACTGTACCGTGTAAAAACCAGCAACAATTTTTACGTCACATAGTAGTGTCAAATATAATACAATGTCTCCACATAAAAGCCCAATGGTCACATCAGATAACTATCAAATAATGTCAACCTGTCAAAAAATTGTCTTGCCTATAAAAAATCAGTCACAATGCCAGCATCATGAACTATGCCGAAAGTAGTAATCTATAGCTGTCGAAAATGCAGCAAAACCAAGAGCACCAAATATTCCAGCTTTTACACCAGCTGCAACAGAACACATCATAAACAGTGCATGCTCAGATGCCACAAGGCACTCACTGCCTCAATGGGAAAAGAAGAAAGCAGGTATACTGGCACAATGTCAAAATTCTACAACGAGTAACACTGGTATGGTTCTGTGTTTAGATAACTGCTGCTAGATTCAGAATTCTGGCAGTCCTAAGAAGTATAATTACATCAACATCACATGATAATATATATGGGATCAGCTGTCTCACACTTTACAAAACTACAGCCTCACATATCCTGACAAAAATTACTAAAAATATATTTAAATTTATATAGTAATTGGTGCAGATATTTTCCACACACTGTATATAATTCACAGGATTGTTCAAAATACTGCTACAAAATATATAAATAAAATAAATACACAAATTTTGAATTACTCAAAAAAGTAAACCAGGATCTTTCCACAGGCGACAGCATGTAATGCTTCACATATCTTAGCCATCATCGGAGTCTGTCTGTCCATCTGTCCCACTGCTGTAATGTGCACTAAACGGTGCAAGCTAGGATCACAAAATCTTCACAGTTGGCTGCCCCAAGGACTCCAGTTTATCGTGACAAAATTTTGTGCTCCTAGGTGAAGGGATTCCCCTTGAACAAAGGCATCAAAGAGGGGTACCCCTTATAAACTATATTTTGCTGCTATTGACTCGTATAGTGTGAAAACAGCTGCAGATAGATACAGACATGCTGCTTATCATAACAAGCACTGGTGACGGGCTTTTTACATTTATCAACATCGATGACCTTGAATGACCTTGACCCCCAAACTAAAATTTTTAGTAAATTTTTTGCAATTTCTGGCTGCAGCGTACATTTTAAGAGTGTTTTGCGATGAAATGGCTTTAGATAGACCAAGACAACCTGCAAATGAAATTTTTAGCATTGAACGCAGATTTTAGCAGTCCACATGTCAACCTCGTAGGTTCAAGGAGGCCTGCGCACGCAAGCATCAAAGAGGGACACCCTGCCGAAAAGTGGTTATTTCACTGATATTGGCATGACTAGCGTGAAAACAGTTGCAGATAGGCATAGACATGCTGCTTATCTTAACAAGCATTGGTCACAAGCTTTTTAGCGGTACTAACATCGATAACCTTGAATGACTTTAAATCCCTCCCCCAAAAAGGGGTTTTAGTGTTTTAAGGCAATTTTCGGCTGCGATGGACACTTCAAGGGTGAACTGCGAGAAAATGGCTGGAGATAGACCAAAACAATCTGCGAACATAAACTGCTAAGTCTGTCGCACGTTTCATGAGCTTTGCTCAAATTACTTGTTTATTGTAGTCAAGGTAAAGAATTAAAAAGCTGCATTCATGCATACCTCGTAAGCCAATAAGTCCACCAACAATGCCACCGGAAGCTGTGCCGTTAATCAACTCAGTTTTTCCCCGATACTGCAACCACCACAACATGCTGCTACAATTAAACTGCACTGTAAAAAACAAAACATTTTCATTCTTCAGTGCTGTCAGAAAAAAGAAAAACAACAAAGTACTTAGCACACTGTGGACCTAGTATCTAAATACTATTTAAATACTTTGTCATTATTTAATATCAAAGTGGCAGCTGGCAGGTTATAATGTGAGATCCCATAATGTGGTCATATTATTATTATAAACAACATTTCAAAAGTGCATGTTCGCAATTAAACAATAATGCAATCCGCAAATGCACTAACAGTTCACAATATGATAGGTGATGCTCCTTAGCTCTGAGACGGGTTCATTTCACACTCAACCCCATTTTCAACGTTCCAAAGTGGCAGCAACATGGCAACAAACCGACTCAATAAGACACTCAGTTCCAGCAAACATAGCACCAAGCACGGCAAAGTTCTTTGCATATGATACAGTCCGCACTTTCATCTCTTTCGCAACATTCTGCAAGTTCGGCGTTTCAGTTCCAGTTATGTTCGGATCAATTCCGGCTGTGAAGAGACCAAATGCAGCACCCATTGCTCCACCTATTCCACAAGCAATATTCGTCTCTCTAGTCTTCAATGTGACAAAAAATCTCTTTGGATCTCCAAAAGTTGATAATAATGGCGACATATTGGTTTCTAAACAATGGATATTGCCAACATTGATAATGAAAATTATAACAATGACATACTAGTCTCTAAAGAATTGATACTGCTGACATATTGATATTAACAATACTTCTAAATCAAAAATATAGCTACTGTACAAATGTCAAAAACATTTCATTAAACCAGCACTAATATAATCATTAAATAAACTGACTGAAAAAGTAGCTTGACAGTCAGCTTTAGTGGACTGGACTTGTGCCTCTTGTGACCACATATTAATACAACATGACTACAAAATACTTTACATACACTGCTTCAATATTTTACTGTTTATGTATAATTTACTAAATAATTATTCTATCTAATTTGACCCGCAAATACTGAGCAATGAAAGCTGAGATTCTCAAAAAGCCAAAATCTAACTTTAAAAACAAGGTCTCAAGAAACTTGAGCAACCATGGGTCATGGCACTCACCTATAACACAGCTCATAACAGACTTGAACAGGCAACTGTCCATTGCTCGTTGAATTCGTATTTCTTCCGGTAATCGTGGAGTTTGTGGAATACCAACACGTGGCACCATAACATCACTGAACCGCTGCTTTTTACTTCCAATCATTCGATCCATTAAATCATACCACGACAATCCACCATTTGGAAGTTTTCGCAGAAAGGGGGTCACAAAAAGCTTTTCATCATCATCTTCTGCTGACATCTTTTGTCGTAAATGTCACTCAACAAGCAAATCATACCATCTTATCCTAAACATCAGACACAGCAGAAAGAACAGCTGTTAATTATTTTTACAAAAATACACTTTCACCAAAGATTAATTTCATATCAGAGATTTTACAACTGTAATGAAATCATGGATTTGTTCATAGACCCCTCAGCCACTGACTTGCACTGCTGCCGCCAGCCGGAATCATCTGGCACCGCCGCCAGCTGCAAAACAGATGGCGTGCCGCCAAGCCAGCTGAAATTACAGGGCGCCACCTAAGCCAAAATTTTTACGGCGCACCACGGCTTGCAGTGATTATAGGCCTAGTCGTCAAGTTAATAATGATAGCAGCAGTCATAACGGTGTGTTACAGGACATAGGATCATTGTACTGCACTTAGTATAGTCACCGCATGTACATTACTTGACGCTCTTCACATCTTGTGTGCCTGTTGAAAGTAGGCTATGTTTTCTACTGCAAGCCTCATTTTAAATGGTAAGCGTATGAGCCCAGCGCCGAGTAAACTGAACTACTGCACCTTTATCCACGACAATGACGTGGCCATATGATGTGTAATAATTGAGTTGATGAATTTTCTGTTTATGCTAAAAGAGCTGGAACTATAAAAAAAATCCTAACTGAACATTGATTTCTTAACAGAACATGTATAAACTTTAAAAAATGCAAATGTGTAAAAAAATCTTTAAACTAGGTTTTTGGGACCAGTTGGCAATAAAAAATACTCTATGTTTCATTGGTCCGTAAAATTCTCAACAACGCCGCCATATTTACGTTGTTGATTTGTGCACGTCGTGTACTGATTATGCGCAAACTGACGACTTTGAACGCTACTTTCGCCATTGACAACCATTACGCTAATTATGTTTGACACTCCCACTCTTTTTGTACAACTCTATGGTATGTCGATTTGCGCATTATTGATACATGACACGTGTATTGAAGTCAGCCAACACATGCACAACAATCCTCTGATGTGCACAGGTGCGGTTTGGTCCATAAAGGCGGTAAGTTGACTTTATAGTTAATTTAGGGCGCTAAAATGCATGTCTACCTACCATGTTTTTGCTTACAGCTGAAAATGTATGCAAAGGTAAGAAAATCGCTCTTAAACAAAAAACTAAGCCAAAAACCCAACAATTTTATTACTTTAGGGGGTTACTTTTTCATAAAACGTAAAGGTTTGCAAAAACGCTTTCTGAATCGTTAAAATTTGAGGACAAGTTGATAACTTTTTACCAAAGATCTTAGAATCTATACCAACACGCTATATAATGACAGTGAACAGGAAAAGGTGAAGATGATTTTGCGTATGTGACACAGTAAAACAAAGATGCCACTGTTGACAACAATCACCCATCATCCTAATGTGTAACATGCA
>Ga0056128_1001876_pt1 | contig 24342 bp, 13 predicted proteins | sample WorMetLIZISLAND2_FD_71113 | JGI IMG/M metagenome (GOLD analysis project Ga0056128, IMG submission 71113) | Marine gutless worms symbiont microbial communities from Max Planck institute for Marine Microbiology, Germany - Olavius geniculatus... ... | reverse complement strand
CTCCCTCGGGAACGGAGTACCGAGGGTAAAAAAAAAAATAATAATTAACTACGAAATACAAAGGGGGGGGGGTACGATCGTCAGTCCGTGCAGTCAGCGGCCGGCAAACTGTCGTGCATCAAAACAGCATTGAAGCGCTGCACCAATAATAATAATAATAATATTAACGGAGTACCGAGGGTAAAATAATAATAATAATAATAATAATAATAATAATAATAATAATAATAATAATTACGTGTTTACATATCTGTGATTTGTTTAGATTTAGGAACGTCCTGCAGTATCTTGGTCGTCGTCGTAACGTCACTGGTTTCGACGACGTCATTGGTCGGAGCCAGCGAAGTCTCTCTGACGCCATCGAGGTGGGTGTACCCGTGCTCAGGGGGCATGGTGGTCGAGGGTGTCGGCAGATCAGTGTCTGGACTGATCTTCGAAAAAAACCGGGAGACAGAGACCTACGGAAAATGGGAATGGAAATGAAAATAAGAATGAGAATGCAAATGTAAGGACCAAGGGATACCTCTGGACTGATCTTCGAGGGCGATGTGAGCGGCGGACCCGCAGCAGTGGACATGGTCAACGCCGTCGACTGGCACAGTACTCTCCATGTCCTGTCCGGCGTCACCACCAGACTCAAGAAGATGGTCCAAGATCTCAAAAACCTCTACGTGAGTTGACTCAGCTGATGACTGAATGTGGCGCGTACAGAACGACGTAACTAAACTAAACTGACATGATTTAGTTTTTGATGAAATGACCAATGGGCGAGCAAAGCAACCCGTTGTTCATTGGTTGAAGCGTACGCGCGCGTAGTCACATAGTCACCTACGCCGATAGACGGTGCATACTGCGATGCATTACTGTTCGTCAATAACTAAACCATGTCAGTTTAGTTCAGTTCTGTTATATCGCTCTCTTCTGATAGGAAAGAGTTCCGTTTTAGTGCCACTCATAAAAATACAACGCTGAGCAAAAATAGCAAAAACCTTCTTTCGGGTTTCGACGTTCGGTGACCTTTACTTCTGACTTTTTGAATTTGAAAATTGGCACTCCTGGCCCGGAAAACGTTTACACTAATTTTCTTTTTTCTATGCTTTTTACTTACGAGCTGAGAGCTCAAACGGAACCGACAGACAGACCGACAGACGGACGGACTAGTTAGACGCGTAATGCGGCCTAGAGGACGGCCGCATGATATTTGAATAAGACGCGTCGTATAGAAAGCGTCGATTGTTCTTATGGCCAGTTGCTGGTTTAGTCCTACGCTTATAGACGTCTTATACCTACGGCTCGCTATCAAAGAATGGGTCATCAGACACGACAGCTATGCTGCGACAGTATTCAAGACTCATAGGTTAGCAGATTATAGACAGACTAGACTCTATAGACACTGACGCCAACCTGTTGATGAGATACAATGATTACCATGCGAAAGACAGCGCGAACTATAATAGGCACGCACAGTGACGACTGAAATAGGCCTACCTTACTCAATAAGACAATTTTCCACTCAGGCACCAGCAACTAAGTAAGTAAGTAAGTAAGGAAGTAAATAAGTGGATCTTTCGCCGTGCAATTACGCCCATAATCAGTGGCGGTAGGCCTTACCATTATGAAATTAAATGTTTTTTTTCAAATATTTTACTAAAAAATTAAATATATATTTTTGTGATGGATTAATAAGCCTAAGTCTGCCGCAACGAATTTCGTTTAGTCTGATTGTTCTCAGAAACATTATCAAGCATTTAGGCCTATGCAACTGCACCCGATCTGTTTGCCAACTGGGCGCTCCGCGTTCAAATTGGCCAAAAATTATACATAAATGTTTATTCCACCCACTCAACTTTGTCAACTTATGGCAGGCATGAATTGACACTTTCGCTTAGCACCCCCACAATATTGCTTCCCATAATTTTCTTCGACGACCACGCCACCTTAATATGTAGCAGTTGACCTTGTTATATGCGACGTCATATCTCGATGGTTTTGTATTGGACAGAAAGCCAACCCGAAGTCTCGCATCGCGCCTAGACAGATTATGCTAATCTCCACTTCTCGACTCGGTGTCAATGAGAAGAGAATGATTTCATTAGTTAGTACGGCTGGGATCGTAAAACCCGCCTCACGCATGCGCAGAGGTGCGCGCGCCATTTTTGCAACGTCACGAAGTTATTCGGGGGCGCCTTGAATTTAGTACAACGCGGTGTCAGCGAACAATGCCAGCGTCTCAGACAATGGCGCAATGAGTGACACTGAATGAAGCTTAAGCTGATGTTCTCGCGCAAGCGCGCCGGTAAACACCGGCATCAGACGATGCCATCTGTCTGACGATAGGCCATAGTTCTTGCAACTGATGCATCATGACTATCTTCTGTCGATTCCTGCAGGTGATAAACAGTTTGCTGGATAGAGAAAAAAAACAGCAACAGTAGACACATCGCATACAGAAGCAAATTAGCGACAGACGAAAGACACACAAAGTGCAGTGTTGCAATCATATCATAAATACAGTAGGCCTACAAAAACGAACCAAACCATAAACAGCTCATATTGCTGTGATCGGTGAACAAATTTGCAATCATGAGGGACCATGAGCGAACATTTTTCGACGGACAAAATAGGTCGGCATTATAGGCTTACAGTAGGCCCACACTGTGAACAATAAATCAGGTAGTATAGCGACACACTGGAAGGGTTGTAGGATATTTTGTATTCTCTTTATTGCAAGTTTGTTATACAGAATGTGCCGATGAAAGAAATTTTAAAATTGGCGAATATTTAGGTAAAACGAAAACAAAAGTTTGGTGACACTTCTATGGTTTACGGTGTAATCAGCCTGGCATTTCACAGCGGTGTTAAAAAGGCGAGACATGAAGTTGCATTACTGTCCGACATATAGCTGCAAATTTCCGATAGAAAAGTAGGAGATTATGGGTACTTAAAATTTGCCCCCTTCCCGAATTATTCCCATATTGTGTTTGACCCAAAAATTTAGAATTTTTGAACGGTAATTTTCCGACAATAAAAATAAAATTTTGCGACAATTTTTGGACAGCCCGAAATTACCACGACGTCACTAAAGACGGGTACGTTTCTAATTAAACTAATTTGTATAGCGCCAGTGTGTCGACTAACTTCAGAGGCGCATCTACTATATGCATTAGTGAAATCGTCATAATGCTTATCAAGCCTTATTGTTAGACTGTGTAAAATACAAAATATTATTCTTGAACTAAAGCAGAAGTGAGTTTGTGTGCAATAAAAAAACCAAATGGCCAAGTACTGGCACACATAATCATGAGTTTTGGACACACAGACTCCCGTTTTGGCTCCATAAGCCTATCTAATACGATGTGCACTGTATGCGTCCAGCTGCCTAATTCTTGGAACTGTCAAACCATATTTCCGTTAGAATGGCCTCTGCTATTGCGTCACAGAACGATATGTATGTACGTAGGCCTGTGATACGATATATCGTAGACGATAACGGCGCAGTTTCGGCTAAATTGTCAGCTGCACGAAAAAAACTGAGCAAATGACATTGTACGATGTACGTGCTACAGACCCAAAAATGGGACACTACTTCAAGCACACAAAAGTACCAGAAGTGTATCTTCGACCCTTGCTCAGATAAACAAAGGTCAAAGTAATCCGATAAAAGGCGAAATCGCTGTGGCAAATTTACCTAGCTGTTTGTTTGCAGGCCAATTTACCACGCGGGCGCGGCAGCGTGGGACTGACGATTTGGCCACAATTTGCAATTGCATGTTTTGGCTGGGAGTTTAACTCCCAAATCTCCTTTTTCTGTGGGTCAACAACATCATCTAACACAATGTATCATTAGACTCCACAAGTGTACCTGTTAAGTGGCATCTACGTGTAAATCCATCAAACGTTTTAAGCATGTTGCGCGAATGTGACAGACAGACGACAGAGGACAGACAGACCACGCTACAGAAATGTGTAAGAATAGGCGAAATCGTTTGCGGTACAAGACCGATTCCGCTTATAATAATATTATTGTAGTTAGTATGTTTCAGAATGGTCCAAAATAAGCACAAACCACGAAAATTTGTGTTGTTTTTTTTGCCATTCAATCAACAAATATTTTTCGATTCTGTAAAAGAAAATTTCCATTCGGTTTTCATCAGACGCTATTCTGATAGTTGATCAACATTTCAGTCTCTTATAACCTAAGTGATATAAACAAAAAATGCTCTTTCAGTCATGCAGTACATATCCAGTTTGTATGGCAGACAATAAATAAATAATGTATTGTATACGTTTAACGTGGATATCAATCAATCCAGAATCGCCGCGTGAGGCGTGCATTATTAGACCAATATTATAGTTCTAGGTTTCATAGACCGACTCTCCAGAGTCCGTAACTCTGTCACAAAAAGCTAAATGATCTCGTGCACGCAGTTGTTACCATGGCTTCTAGGGTATTTTATTTTTAAGCTCATTGGCGGTGTGTGCAGGGCAGGAAAAATGACTTCAACCATAAACAACTCATCAGCGGGTCGTAAGTTAAAAAGTTTGATGAGGAGGTGCAAGAAGTTGCACTTTTTCCGGCAAACGGCGGTAAATGTCCGAACGAGGAGATAATAAGATAAACTTGGATGCTAAAAATTAATTTTAATTTTGTTTTTAAATTTTCCAAAAATGGGGATTTTTAGTTTGCGATTTTTGTATTTTAATAGCACATTTTAACAAGACGAACATTTTCCGACAGACCAAACATTAGGGGACGCAATTTCCATTGTTTTTGTGGCCGCTTCCCCGTCACGACGCCACTGATTACGCGCGAGAGCTATAGCGCGTATTAGCTACGGTAATTCTGTCCGTCTGTTCGTCTGTTCGTCTGTCCGTCTGTCTGTAACGACCCGGTACCGATCCAAAATCAGGTGAGATAGAAACTTTGGGTTTGCACCATATGATAGCTTAGTGTCTCTAGTATTTCGGGACAAAATTTTATGTCACTGGGTGAAAGGGCGAAACAGGGGCACCCCTCCTAAAAACGTTATTCTACCGCTATTGGCTCGTCTAATGTGAAAATTGTTGTAGGTATAGGCACAGACATGTTACTTATCATAACAAGCACTAGCGACGAGCTTTTTAGGAATGTCAACATCAATGACCTTGAATGACTTTGAAGCCTAAAAATGTTGATTTTAGGTGATTGTTTTGCGATTTTGGCTGCAAAAAAAGCGAATTGCGACGAAATGGATGGAGATAGACCTATATTATCTGCGAACAGGAACTGCCATAGGTTCTCGCGCGTCTCATGAGCATTAGCTCAGATTTCTTGTTTTATTACAGTGTGGCTTAGAGCCTATATTATGCTGCCTGCTGTTTCGTCGAAAGAATCTTAAGAAATCATCCAGTATTTTCTATTTTGTTTTATAATTATAGGCCTATAATTTTACGCGCACGGGCTGGACAAACGTGGTTTTTTGGTCGTTTGCTGTTTCCTGCAAGATCTGTGCCCCTGTAGATTATATTTTTGGTCTCTGTACAAACTAATTCTCGTAAAAATCAGTTGATTCGATTTTGGTAGCAATCCATATTTTTTACGTATTTTGCACTTAATACAGGATTCTCTATCATTGGGATAAAGTACATGTATTACATATTCTGTGTTTGCCAGGTGAATGCACTATTCTCGGCAAAACTTTTAAGACTGAAATCTTTGATTATTTTCGGTTGACAATTAACGTCTTCTTATCGCAATAATGTTTACTTCAGCTAGTCAATCAGTTTTTTTTCGCCGATAACAGACGTCACATAAATTTGTCTAATAGCCTACGACGTGGTGGTATAATTTTTTGTTCATCTGAATAATAAATTAACGGCAGTGCGCAGCAGCAGCTGTCTTTGCACTAGCCTCTACCCTCGTAGACAGACAGCCTACCTCTCAGGTGCGTGGGTGTGGTTACCTATCCTTCCTCTCACGCGTATACTATGAATAAATTAAAACGTGACATCTCGACTATCGGCGGCAGATATACGCCAAAGACTGGAGTCCATTAGGTTACGTTGCAGGATGTTTTCCCGAGCGCTGAGACAAATATGTCTGACACCTATGCGTGTTGATGAATTTTAAATCATCATCGTTTACAGTAAGCTACCGACGGACGGCGTTTTAGATGTTCACATGACGCACGGCAATTTTTCGTAGATTACGCTGAAACTGCATCACGGATGGAGAACGGACGCAAGGAAGGACGGCATATAAAACATAAATTTACATAGGCCTAATACCTGCAGCACTGGCAGTGGCAGAATGCGAATGCATACAAAAAACCCCTATTTTGGCGTTCAAGGTCATTTAGGGTCATTGATTTTTACGCCAATCGAGAGCCAGTCTACAACTTTCTATTAGTGATTAATAGTAACCTAGGCTCTATCTCGCACCGTTACTGAGATACAGCGACTTATTGGCCCAAAATCGCAAATTTTGCTCATCCCCTCTCATTTAGCGCCCTCGTTCGGAATGACCCCCTTTGAATTTATGGAAAATTTTTACAGTTCCTGAAACTAGATTCTTCCAGGCAACCGAAGGTGAAGATTTGGTGATCCTAGCTTGCACCGCTTTTGACTGATTTACCCGTGTGACAGACAGACAAACAGACAGAGAGAATTGCGATGGCTAAGACGCGCTGAAAGCAGTAGCTGCTTTCACGCGTAAAAAATGTCAACGAAAGTTTCGTTTAGGGGCTTTGCAATGATAAACTTTAACATCAAACTTTAGGCTATCGCTAAAGTATTTATCTATACTGTGTAAATGTGGTCTAACTGATGTGTGTAGATCAGGTTCAGATTTCGAGACATGACTCTGGTTGAAGGCTTAGAGCAGATGGGACTGAGGCTTGACGGAATGCCCGATCTACAGCGACCAACTGCGGCCATCATCAGCAACGAAAACGTAACAAAATTAATTTTTTGTGTGTCTGTTTTCAATCAACTTGTAACTAAGCCAGATCATTACTTCAGCGGCAATTGACAGAGAGAGAGAGAGACTGAAACGATGAAAAAACCACAGAAAACCGGACGGTTCCTAAATGTACCCAAGCTTTGTTTACTCGGCGGAAATAATGACAGTGATGTAACAAAAAATTTAAAATACCAACATTACAATTTTATTTTATCCTCGAGGCGCCTCGAGACCAAGACTTTGGTAAGTACAGTTCTTCTTAGTAGGCCTGCACTACATACGTACGCGCGTATTTTGTAGGCCTACTGTGGTACAACATTAATTTTTACAATTATGGTCAGCATGAATCCGGTTGGTTGTGATATTCAGATGATCATCACGCTTCACACGGCGTTCGAATACCTCGCTCGTGTCGCCGTCTTCGTCGAGCAGGCGAGGATCGGCGAAAACCTCGCGATTAACGAGAACGTCTCCTTCGAAGACGAGTTCCGACAGCTTGAAGATGACCATGAAGCTGGACTGTACTGGCTGCTGTGTGCCCTCCATCGGGTCATCTTCGTTACGGGAACAACAATCAGCCAGGATGCTAGTTACTGCTACTACTACCACTACAAATACTACTACAATCAGCCAGGAAGTGATCGAAGGCGTGATGGCAATGCGGATGATGGAGGTAGACCGCAATGCACTGCGGCACACGCGCGACTACATAGTACTGAGGGACTTCGAGCGTCTGCTGGAACGTCTTGCCATTGAGTTCGCCGCACTCCGCGACCTCCGCCCCGTTTTCTGATGATGCCGCTCTATGTCGTGTTGCGTTGCTGTGTGAATTAAGCGTCGTCCAATCTCCACTTGCGTCGATTTGTTGTGGACAACGAGTCGTACGCCGAGCTGTACACACGTCCACCGTCCACATATCGAACTGGTGGAGTTGGCGCGTATGTCAGCTGCATGAGTGGGTACTGGAAGGTGGGGCGCTGTACAAAGAACCACGGCCAAGATACCCTCAAAATTTAGGTCGCTGAACCACGGCACATTTTAATTATTGCTATTTAAAAGTTTTTTTGTATAATTATTATGTTATGATACCGTAGTGCTTTTTGAGCCATCATGATTGGCCTACTTTTAAATAACAGAGTTTAACTATTAAAAAGGATTTATAAAATTTCACTTTTTGGCTGCCGCACTTTAGGAGATGAGAGGACACAGCCCACGCGAAATTGACGGTCAACGGGTGAACTATCCTAAATAAAAACGTAAAACATCTGTTTAAGTTTATTGTCTACTTTGTCAGATAGTTCAAAAGTTCAGGGGGCAAGAAATTGCGATTCTCCGACAGTCAGCTGCAAATTTACGACCGAAGAGATTACGGGTGCTCAAAATTTTAACTTTGCTCACAAATTCCTGCAAATCGGAAATTATTTGGCCCCGAAATTGGTACATTTAGAAACATTTTCAAAACGAACTTTTTGGCAACAGAGTGGGCAAAATTGTACGCTGTTTGGAACAAGTAGGGAATGTCTGGCTCACTTATTACTAATTCTGCGGGGGCGGGGTCAATTGTTTTTTTTTCTCATGTCCTGGCGACGTTCCTGTAATGGGCCCCTGCAACAATCGTCGCCAATCGTCGAATAGGCCTAATATTGCCTCTCGTATATACACGATGCGCGAAACATGCGAGACCACTTAAAATAATGTTTTAATTATTGTAACATCAGATCGCGTGCGTATATTTATGCATTTGTCGTCGTCGCCGATTTATTAACATGTAGGCTAACTTATGATGTATATTATTAGATGTTTATTGAGACATTTGCGGTTTGTCGATTTTTTTTATGACTCGTGAAAGCAAAATGCTCATTGGATATCGGTATGTCTACTACGTTTGCGTCGCAGATATGCGGTTTGCGTAACAGAAGTCATAAGTGTCAGTAAAAAAAAATAAAAAAACGTTAAAACATTTTATGGGGGAAAACATCTGTAAGCGTTGAGTAAGAGGCGTGTCCTTTTTCCTTATACAATTTTCTCACAAACTGCATGTATGTTCATTATTTTTTGTCATAAATAAATTTGTCATCACGTTGTGAATGGCATTTCGATTTTTTTCGCATACAATTATTGCAAATCACCGTCATTTTTACGTTGATCCTTGAACATTTATTAAAAATTCAAGAGCAGAAACGTTAGCCGGGTAGCAGGTGAAGTCCCGTGTGCATTTCGTGAAAAAAGCAAGCCACCCACGCTTGCCTCAGGGGCCTCAGAGATGTTTTCAAAAATGGATGTTAACACTCTGGGAAATGCGTGCGACAGTTGGTTTGAAAAGTTGAAAATCTTAACAAAACGCTGCGATGAACACGTCTAGCGTTTACCAAGCAAACTGTGCCAAAACGAAATAAAACGATTCGTAGCCATGAAAAATGTTTGAGATTGTAACAGACTGCAATGGTTGAAGTCTGAATAAAACGACAGATTTATAGCACAAAAAATGTAACGCTAGAGGAATGCAAATTTGTTACTTCGAAAGTATATAGGCAGGCACTACTGGTGACTCGATATGTCGAAAATAACGATATATCGTATCGGCGAAAAAAATCTTTTTTCGATATATCGTGATATTCGAAAATATCGCGACATATCGTGATATTATCAAAATTATCGAGATATTTCATAGCCTACAGATTTTTCACTACATCGCGTGACTAGAAAGTAAGATTACAAATGTGGCGAGTTAATAGTGTCGTAATTTAAAATTTAATTACAGTCTTATTATACGTTTACTCAAAGACACATATGTATTATCTAAATAAAGCATACTGCTTTGCGCAATGTTCCCGAGTAGTTCTTGAGCTTGCGTAAGATTTACACAGGCCTACTTACTATTTCAAAAAATATTGATATCGATATCAATATCGCGATATTTTGTAAAATATGGTTTCGATATGGAATCGAAGTTGAAATCCTGAATTGAGTCATCACTAGCAGGCACAGCGATGATGCTACATTTTGCTCATGGATTACGTTGGATAAATGAGAATAAAATGTAAAAAGCGTTTCATGAAACATTACAAGTCATTTAAGCAAAACTCATGAGACGCGCGACAGCCTTAGTAGTTGCTGTTTGCATGTTGTCCAGGTCTATCTCTAGCCATGTCGGCGCAATTCACTTATGAAATGTGCACCACAGCCGAAAATTGCAAATAAACACCAAAAACCCCTATTTTGGAAATACAGAGTCATTCAAGGTCGTCGATGTTAACACAGTTCGAAAGCTCGTCACCAGTGTTTGTTATGATAAGCAGTATGTCTGCGACCATCTGCAACTGTTTTCACGCTAAAGCGGTAAAATAACCATTTTAGAGAGGAGGTTGCCATCTTTGACGCCCGACTGCGCAGGCTTTTTTGAACCTAGATGGTCGGGACTTAGACAGTTAAAATCTACGTTCAATGCTAAAAATTTCACATGCAGGTTGATTTGGTCTATTTCCAGCCATTTCGTTGCAATTCGCGGTTGAAGTGCGCGCTGCAGCCAAAAATTGAAAAAAATCATTAAAACCCCTCTTTTGGGGGTTCAAAGTCGTTCAAGATCATCCATGTTAACAATTCTAAAATGCACGTCATCAGTGTTTGTTATGGGGTGCAACAAGCCTGTACCTATCTGCAACCATTTTCACACTGTAAAGGCCAATAATGGCAAAATAACGTCTTTTGGGAAGATACCCCACTTTGACGCCGTCGTTCGAGGGAAACCCCATCACCCAGGGGTACGAAATTTTGTCGCTAAAAAGAGTCCTTAGGCAGCCCACATTAAAGATTTCGTGATTCTATGTGTCGCCGTTTTGATACAGTGCCAGGGTGTGACGGACAGACAGACGGACAAACGGACACACACCTCGAAGATGGCTAAGACGCGCGAAGCATGCTGTCGCGCGTAAAAACGTTTAGGCTTACAAACGTGTATTACATTAAACCCCTACAGTTAGCATTGTCACTCATTGCAGCAGATTTTGTCATTTTGTCAATGTACATATCGACTACTACACTTTGCAGTGACACATCACTGTAAAATTTTATGCTGGTGTACAAATTTTTCGTTATTATTATTGACTCGCTTTATTGACGGTGATGTTTCAGCTATACGGACGATTGCGCGAATATTTAAGTAGCGACTTATTCGGTTGTCACAGCTCTAATAGACCAATTAAGACCAGAAACAGAGATCACACTCGAGATCACGTCGAGACCTCAACTTCAAGTTTAAAATTATAGAACGTGTTAGGCTACCTGATGTACCACAAGAACGTGATGTACCAGTACCGCACCAAGGCCAAAATCTTGAGACCCGGGGTCTTGAAGACAAACAACATCCTTGTTCAGCTGTTAGGGTTCAAGTTAGAGGTGCTGAAGTTAAACTAGAACTTGCATCACATTTTGTTTTAAGCAGTTTTAGATTTGTCCGAAACGGTTGACGACAAAATCGCGTGCGAGTACTTTTTCAGTTTTATTCTATATAGGCATCGCCGGACGTTGTCGTCAAAGTGACATAGGTCGTTACGAGATGTGGTATTGTCACCGTTCCGTTCAAAACAGTTGACCAGAAGCCCAGCTGTCGCTATGATAGCCGACCGTACTGGTCGTCAGTGAGTTTCAAAGTCATTCAAGATCGATGATTTTCATATAATTTGAAAGCCAATATGCCATTTCTTTATAAGTGATTAATAGCATGTAGGCCCTATCTCGCACCGTTTAGCCACGATAGCGTCTAACGTTTTTAAAGGTCATCCAAGGTCAACGATTTCCATTTTATCTGACAGGTCATATGGCACTTCCTAATATAGCAACCTCAACCGTATCTCTCACCGTTTCTGAGATATGGCTATTTTTCCGTTGACAAACTCACATTTTTTCTCCCACCCTTCCACTCAACCTCGAATTTGAAAATGTTTTCCTTGCACTAGGTCGCCGAAATTTGACATAGGGCTAATTATTCGAGTACAAAGTTTTTTCCTACGGTCTCTAACGTTTAGCCACAATACATGTATATCCGTTACAGACAGACGGACGGACGGACGACGGACGACAACCATGCCATAAGCTTGGCCTTCACTTAAGTATGGTCGGCTAAACTGCATCAATCATGTCTCCGGCTATTACGTTAGTTATGATTAGTCGATCTGGAAAATGTATGAGTATGTCAAATTGAATCTCTGACACGGCGCATAGGTTACCTGCAAAACGGGCGACAGTCCGCTAGGTGGAGGCGACCTTTGTCGCAGAAAAATAAGAGTTGACAACAGAGTACGTTACGTGTGAACTCCAGCAAAACAACGATATAAATCAATCACTTCATTTTGTCGCGTCAGTTGGTTCATTTGCCGCGACACAACGAAAGACGCGAAAAACCTCTGCAAAACAATTTTGTGCAAAGGTTTTTTTTAAAAAAATACAAGGCTGGAACTTTTTTGACGTAGGCCTAATGTATACTAAACTTTGTAATTTTCGACGTCTCACGTTAGAATTATTGTTTTTATCCGGTGGTCCTAATAGACCGCATCAAACGTTCTGCCCGTCCGTCTGTCTGTCTGTCCGTCACGCACGGGTTCCTAATTCGAAAAGGAAAAAGCACGTACGGAAAAAAACAAAATCGACGGAAAAGTTTTCCCTCTGGCAAAAGTAACCGGTGCGTTAATTTTAACCCACAAAGTCAAAGTTAAAGGGGGATGGCATGTCGGCACTATAACTTACCGGATAGCTTACCGGACAAGCCTCCCCGACAGCACGGTTCAGCCTCAGTAGACCAAGTAGCATCAGTTGCCAACAAACAGGTCTATCTCTTTTGACTGTCTGAGTCTTTCCAGATTCCCTTTGAAGATGTTGATAGATCCAGATGTCACTGTTCTATAGTTGTGATGTTTTTTGCAAACGGACGTCGGTTTGTTTTCGCCGCCATTATATCAGAATAAATCTGATTAACGCGGAAGAGAAAGATTGTGGTGCTTACATGTACATTATGCACATATGTTCGCTGGACATTGGCGGCTGTCTTTTTGCTGTTTTTCTCGTCCATCGCTCGATCGATTTGGTATTATAATAGGAAATTTTGACTTTCTCGCTCATTGGATCGTCTAAGCTTTACCCGTTGCGTCTCCGTTAAATAAACTTGTTGTTTAATTACAAGGCTGCATTTTTATGTGTTTAAGCTCTTCTCTCCCCTGCATAAAGTAATCGATTCCTTACAATGTTCTAAGTACCTTATGATCGGTATTCGACCGATGCATTACTTCCGTTTAGTAAAGGCGCGTACTGAGCGACGTAACTGAACTGAACTGAACCGAACTATCATGGTTTATTTTTAGATGAACTGACCAATGGGCAAGCAGGGCGAGCCTATTAGTCATCGGTTGACGTGTACGTGCGCTTAGTTAAACCCCGTTTACACGATCGAGCAAACATCGAGCAAACATCGAGCAAATATGAAACATGCATAAAGCATATAGCCTACAGGAAGCAATCATCAAGCAAACATCGAGCTGGCTCGTCCAGCAGACATATAACAAAGACGTTAGACGGTGCTACATTCAGATGTCACTTAAAGACCCACTGCTTTCAGTCAGCCTTTTCTGCCACCTAGCGTCCATCATCCTATGCGCCCTGATTCTTTCTGAGACTTTGGCGCTTTATAAATCATTTACTTACTTTACTTACTTAACAGCTCGTCGAGTTAGCTCGTCGAGCCAGCTTGATCGTGTAAACGGGGTATTACGTTCGCCGTTAGACGGTGCTTACTGCAACGCATCACCGCTTGTCTGTTAGTCAGTTCGTCAAATACAAAACCATTTCAGTTCAGTTCAGTTTCAGTTTAGTTATAAACGTCGATCAGTACGCGTTCATGTAGACCTTAGTGTAATGTGTTTTAATTAACTACTGCTTACTTTTCGTTCAAAAATGAGTATTCGATTCGTGAATCTGTTCACTAAAACTGACTGAGTCACCATTCGAAATAGACAAATATGCGGCATCAGTGAAATTCTCAGCACCGATTCCGGCTACTGCAACAGATGTCACGGTAGCGTGGTTTGTCTGTCCGTCTGTCTGTCACACTCGTGCACCGCGCTAAAACCTTGACCCTAATCTTTAGGCCTATCTCTTACTGTTTAGCCACAATAGCGCGTACTGACCTTCAAGGCTATTTATGGTCAATGATTTTCATGTCATCGGAAAGGGCGCACACCTCTTCCTATTAGTGATTAATAGCAAATTTGGACCTATCTCTCACTGTTTTCGAGATATAGCCAGTTTTTCGTTGAAAAACGCACATTTTTCTTACCCCCTCCATTCAACCCCAAATTTGAAAACGTCTCCATTGCATTGCATCCCCTAAATTTTGTACGCAGAGAGCCTTGACAGGGCTAATTGTTCGTGCTGTCTTCCCCTTAAACCTACCCGCTAGCCAGGGTACATCCGTTACATATGGACGACAGACGACAATCGTGCCGCAAACGTGCTATAGGGGCCTACAGCACAGTAGCGCGTCAAAAAATTACTTTCTCTCTTTTTGCCGTTACGGAGTGCCATTTAGTGATTCGTCATTGTGCAGTACAAGTATTCTGCGCATGTGAGTTAGGCCTACAAAAGTTAGGCTGGCGTTCCAATGGGTTAGGCCTACCACAGCTTATATAAGCCTACAGCGGCGCCGTGGAAGGGGGAATTGCCCCACCCCTAAATTTTAGCCTGTTGGAAAATGTTGTTTCAAAAGCAGCATGCTACAAAATTTGAGGCCGGAAATCTTCAATTTTGGGGAAAGTTAGGGGCAAAATGGAAATTGCGAGCAGACAGATGTTCTAGCGAAGTCGGAATTTTGCAGCTGTCTGTAGGGCCTAATTGTAATTTCGTGTCTCCCTCAACTTTGTCCACGACGTCGCTGCTTATTATATCAAAGAAGTAATTTATACGTTTTTGTGTGTTTTGTCGTACGGCACTGCTGCAATTCATTTTATTTTTGCGCTCACAGCTTGTATTCGCGTCGATTTCAAACCGTTTATTAACTTAAGGCGCGTACAGAGCGACGTAACTAAACTGAACAGAAACGGTTTAGTTTTTCATCAACTGACCGGTGGGCAACGCCGTTAGACGATGCTTACTGTAACGCATTACTGCTTGCCCATTTGTCAGTTCGTCAAAATTAAAAAAAACAAACCATGTCAGTTCAGTTCAGTTACGTCGCTCTATGCGCGTCCTTACGTACGTCGCTTTATTTGCATGCCACACAGTGTACAAAAGTGTATAATAGGCCTTAAATTAGCAGTGCGTGCAGTCTATCGCGTCGATTAGCCTAGCTGATTTTAGGCTAATGATACAAGGACGATATGCTGATAAAATTAAATTTTACAAAATAGCCAGCATAAAGCAGATTAAATACTGGACATGCGAGCATTTAACCGAATCAGGTAGGTCTTTGAAGATGCGTACAGAGTAACAAAAATTAAATGAAATGAGAAAGCTGGAGGGCGCACCTTATATTCCACTCCTGTCGCTCTATACGCAACTTAAACTACTAGTGTACATAGATTTTCATCCATTATATTTTGTCATTCATTGTGAATGTAATTAACTCACGTGCTTCTTTATTGCGAACGTATAGATAAGTTGTGCAGCAGTTTTGATTGAAAAAGTTTATTTTTGATTTAACGAATATTACTTTGTTGTTCGTCTGTGTTTATATCCGTCTTATTATACGACTCAATAGGCAGCGTTACAGATCTTGCTCGTCCGTAGGAATACGTCTGTCTGTCTGACCAGCGGTCTTATCAAGTCGAAAACAAAAGCGGAGAAACCAAAATTGGTCAGAACGTTCCCACACCACAAAAACAATGTTTTGATCGCACAAGCTTATTTTTGTGACTGGTAGAAAGGTGCACCATGTATCGAATGTATTTTCTGTGTCTTAATTTTGTGTCTGGTCTTCTTCTTTGTACAATAAAACCAAATAAACTTTTTCCCAAAAAACTAGATTTTTCCAGTCCTGCATCTCGCCGACTAATGAGATCAGCCACGTAAATAAAACGCAATGGCACACAGAAAAAAACTGATCACAAACAGTTAGTGACAGAAGTTGTTTAATCGCCAGAAAAAACATAAATAATTTGAACTTTACACACTTAACAGCAGCGGCCAGCCGAAGACGATGGAAAACATGTACAAACGAACTGATGTCGCGAGGTGCCACCAGAATACTGCATTGTAATGCAATAAATTATTAACGCATTTATCATTAATGATGAAACCATCAACAGTACAAACTGGAAAATTCAAGCAAGAATTGTTGTCGTTATTTGTTGAAAAAATGTTAGGTTAAAATGGTAACCAACGAGCAATATCACGAACTCTTCCAAATTGCAACCTTTATTCACGGTAATTAGAATAAAAACCGAAGTAATTTGACAAAAGGTGTAATAGCTGATCTATGCTCCACCTGGTGAATCATAAATCATCTTTTTTGTACGTTGGAAGCAACTGCATGTTTTGGCTTAGAGTTTGACCCCCACATCTTCTTTTCACGTAGGGGTCAAGGACCCCATCTGACATTTCAAAACTGTACATGCCAAATGGCATCTGAACCTATCAAATGGTTTAACCAATGTAACAGACAGATCACTTAACAGTAAAACGTGTAGGATTAGGTAGAATTGCTTGCACTGCAACAGTGATTCGGCATAATAGTACTGTAATAATGATCGCACATCTATAGTGCATAACTTATAACATTTCATACATTCAAAATTGCTAGCATGGCTGATCTGTTGACGTTTCGGCAGAGAAAGATTGGAAAGTTTGACGGATTCGTATTGCTTCTAAGAACTGCCGTTTCCCACTTAAGCCAGCGACACACAAGCCGCATATCCGGTTTCAGCGACACACAAGCTGCTTTGAGTGGACCCGAACATCTGGCCCGCACAAGCGGCTCGTGTGTCGCGGGCTTTACTAAATTCCCCACTTACTAAATGATATGCACAAAAACGCCCAACCACGAGCTGAAAAGTAGACTTGCAACGTCAACAACATTTAACAGAAAACGAGATAGTGACTGCTAAACTATCACATGTATCTGTCTTGTGACTGGATGGAAAAACGCTACAAGACGTAAGCAAACAAATGGCTCTAATTCTGTACATATCATACACGCCACCTAGTGTAGGGGTGTGCGGTTTGCAAAACATGAATTTGGTTCGAATCTTCATAAAACACAGTTTTCAGTTCTGTTTTTTTTAACCTGACAGCAGTTTTGGACTTTAAGCATATGATATTTCATGTGTACTCTACGGTATTAACTGATATTGTTATTATATGGCCCAATGTTTATCAGCACAAACCATACATGAAGTATTTCAGTTTACAGATCAGATGGCTAGTGAAGGCTGAAATTTGTCTCCAGATAGCACTGGTTACAACACAGCTAAAATACTTTGAATTTCACAAAAAAATAACACCATCTCAAAAACTAATAAATCAGTTTTCTGGAATACCGGACAACAGAAAACAACTTTTCGGTTTTAAAGATCTGAGGTCGATTCTGATTTAAAAAAACGACATTTTCATGAGACTGCGCACACCACTGAAAACTAGACCAAGCTTTGCGAAACCACACAAATGGCTTACTTTAAGTACCGGCTTTTACATCAGCCGCTCTTTTAAAATAAAAACAATGTGTATGTATAATTATTGTTTAACCAGCCAGTAGCAGATGCAAATTAACAGGAACATGGAAAAGAGGGTCTTTGAAATGTAGCAAACATACGTATAGTACATGTACATTCTATTCTGTGCAAACTATCAGCCACGCATTTAGCAAGAACTCATATAGGCATATGTGAAACACGCCCATGCCATATGTTAGTCAAAGAACATTTACTGCTGTTGCAATAGCTATTAATAGCCGATGAAAAAAAGAATATATGACTTCTGCATAATGGTAAGTTAGGCCAGGACCCACAGATATTATTACAACCAGATTTTATTATACACCTTATGCCATTTCAGCGTTCCTGTTGCAAAATCAACAGAAACAAATACTAAATGATGAAAAAGCATAATATACTGGCCTGCTGTTAATAATATCACATACAAAGGGATAACTCTGTGGGTGTGATAAATGCTACATATAACGACAGATCATAGATTAAGAACAGCTATTCCATGTTTGAATTTTTCCTTTTGGTGTTATTTGAATTTTTGTGTACAGTTGTCACGTCAACGAAATAAATAAGCAAATTTTGAGACTTGTTTTTGATGACTTTGTGAACATGGTGACAAAAACCAAATTCTTCACCGAAATGTTTCTACTCTCTAGTAACAATAATACTACAAATTTAAATCGCCTTTTAATATACTTTTGTACCAGCTAGAGATCATTCTGGCAGTTTTTAGCACTAAAATTTATTGTTTTTATGGATTTATATGCGCAATAGACATTGACGATAAATGTGTGACAAAGAATGGCAACTTTTTCTCATATCAAACAATAAGATGGTCAAACGATAGGTGAGCACAACAAGGACTATAAAACACAAAGCCTGGATCAGCAACGTGTGCAAACGATGTGGCAACACACGCACACAAAGAACGATTAACATCGGTCGATCATTTGCACAGAACGATCAACGAACGCATCAGTTGTTATAATTCGTCAAACGCAATGTCTTGTCGACTATCTGCATTATTTCTCTTCACACCATTCGTTCTCTTTGCGGACCTGTAATGTGAACACATACAGAATCAGTCAAAGAATAAATCAAGTGCTCTAAGACCTCCAGTCCTTCACAACTGCATACAGCACTGAAATACACTGCGAGGCATAGAACACACCAAAATTTATCGATCGTAACTTAAAGGTGGATTACTGTGCTTGAGTGATCAGGTAATGCAGAAACAGACGTTCGGTGAGGTGGGAACATAAATGGTCATTTGATGGCCGGCAGCAGCACTGACAGTAAGATGACTGAATACTGTTAAGAGCATACAATATAACTGAACAGAATTTCTTTTCAAAATTCTGTAGAGGATTATATTCATGAAGTTATGGTACCAAATGATACACAATAATGCATAAATTATGCAAAAACAGTCACGTCAATTTACTTAATCCAATACATCCAGGACCAACACACAGTTACACAGCACACTACTACAACTTTCAATATATAGCCCATTCAGTTACTTCACACTAGGCCAATTTCCCCAAATGAAGTTTCAGGAATTACTGGAACAGAATTTATGACAGGCTGGCTATCCTGCCACTGACTGTATAAGAAGTGAGAAAAGAGGTGACATTAGATATATGACACTGCATTACAAAAATAATTATACTTGCTTACAGCTTGGAGGTTAGAGCAAGTCATCGAGAGGTCATGCATTCAACTCCTGGCCTGGTGGGTTCGCTATCGGGTAACAATTCTACAAGTTGGTCACACCCATGTGCCTCTGTCACCAAGTAATGCAGATTAATACAATGTTGGGGATGGGATGGTGACAAAATAGGTGGAGACGGGGACAGCATATGTGGAGACAGGGTGAGATGGAAACAATTTCATGTGGATGGGGTGGAGACAGATATGTTAGTTCGTCCCTGGCTATATACGACTACCCTTACTCACTCACTCACCCGATCTACGCTGTGTACGGAGCAGAGCACAACATGATTTTGTGTTTTATCTGTTGTACTTACTTAATACTGACTAACTAGGTGTTCAAAGGAACCACTAACCTGTTCTTCCTCGGCCGCTGTGAAGTCATTCTTGATGTTAAACGTTTTGCGGATCTCCTCTGGCGTCTTGCCCTTTATCATGTTGGCGACCGTCTTACACGTCACGTCCAGTAAACCCTTTATGTCCAGGTAGTTGGCGGCCTGCACACAGAAAGACAACAGAATGCCATAATGCATAAACACTAGGCAGCCAGCTAAAAAGAGATCCGTTGAGTGGGAGATCATACCCTTCGCAACACTTTGAGCTAGCAAGAGTGGAACCCATTAAGCTAGCATACAACCCAAGTCGGTTGGACAACCGGCTCTAATTAACAGCCAGCACCTTTAACTGACTTGGTCAGTATGAGAGCAGTCCTGGTAACAGGGCCTACTGTCTTGCAGAACTCACCACTTCTTCCTATGTGGTGGCCGTAACCATTGCCAGTTACTCATTTTGCCTACCTATGGAAGGACGGCCAGGCTGAGTTGGTCCGGGTGGATTGGTTAAATACAAAGACAGTATAACCATAAACCAGGGTTCCCACTCAAATGACAGAATCAAAATTCAGGTCTTTTCAGGACTTCTTCAGCACCATAAAACAAAAAAAACCATCGATGCACTTAGCTAAACAAGCACCCAGAGTTATTTTAGTGCGAAAACATGACACATGAAGTATTACCTGACAGATTAATGATGTATGCCAATCAAGCACATAATATTTATATAAAAATGTCTCTAAAATCAGAACTTGGTGCTATTTACATTGTCACAATGTCACTCGTGTTACATTGGTGCTTCAGTTTAACAGTCGTTCAGTCGAAGGCTAGCTGCCACCAACTGATCACTAACAGATTTCAGTTCATCATCTTTGTCCTTAGCTGCCCGTCTCAAACTGTTCGATTTGGCAATATAGGTAAGATCATGCAATTTCTCTGCCTTGTCAGCATTGTCATCAACAGACTTGATCATAGCTTCAATATTTCATTTTCGGTACACAGTTTCTGTTTTTTTTTCAGCTGCAATTTCATCACTGACAAGTTTCCTCTTCCGTAGAGCCTGCTCGTCTTCTGTTTCCTTTGATCTTCCAGATGTGCTGGATACTTCTGCCTGGCACCTGCGGCTGACACCTGCAGTTGCTTGTTGGCAACATCAACATTAAAAATGCCACTAACAGCATTCACATGGTCACAGATTACTCTCCTTGCTGAGAATGTGTCTGCCTGAAGGTTATAACTGTCAACCTTTTTGTTCACTGAGAAACCCTTCTCTACTGTGGCTGGTTTTTCAGGATAACACTAGCAAAAATCAGGACTTTTTCATGACTTGCTCAGCACCCATGTCCAATTTCAGGACTTTTCAGGACCAGTGGGAACCCTGATAAGCAGTCATACATCTTGATAATAACCCGGTTCAACATCGAGTAACTTCGCTGATGCGACCAACGATGTTACCGCAACACCAACCCACCATTAGCTAACAGCTAACTAGAATCAAAAATCTCAAACCACTGTCAGACACAGCCGTACTGCCACTCTGCAATCACAGCGTAGTGTACAGTACTCTCTACATTAATTATGCCATATCTCCTAATGGTATGGTATAAACAATCATGTATGATTCAGAATCAACAAAAGAATCCTTTTTTTGAAGAGGGGTTGGTTTTGCCAAATAAAAACAACTGCCTTTTTTGGCAGCATGTGCCTTCTTCTGCTACGTAATACATGCATACTTAGTACGTAATTGAAGGCACCAGCACGTCCAAAACAGTAAAAATCATAAAGTGTTATTATTCAGATGCAAAATGACACGCAGACTGGTGCAGCAAAAACCAAAAACAAAGTGCATCTGCATTTTAGGAGCTATGACAACTGCAGGATGATCAGGGATTGATCGTGACATGAAGCAGTTCACTGTTACATTGCAGCGGAGTACCCGACATGAACCCAAAACCCTGCTAAGGAGAACTAAATTTGACAAAACAATGGTAACATAATAGCTGCGTTTTTCATCAGCTAACGAGGCGGGGCTGTTCTACCAGACTCCGCCCCTATTGCCTTATTTGGATGCTCATTATTCAACCAGGTCAACCACTAACGCGATCTGTATACCGAGATAAAACTGTGGTAGCAGTTGTTCTACGGTAGTCTCGTGACTCTGTGGTGGGCGTGTCTGTTGTTGTTTTGGCTTTTATCATTGAACTAGGCCTAAATATTATGTAATAATTATATATAATATTTAGTTCAATGGTTTTTATGATATGTGACGTTGAACGGGATTCAAATATCCAATTATCTCTATGCATTAGACCACGTTCGTTCAATATCGTTTTGCATGAATATGTAAATGAACATGACGTCAGCAGTGAACAGCGTCGCCCCGTTCGCTGACGAAAAATGCAGCTAATGTGAAACTGCTCAGTGCTCACCAGAATGAGTTCAAAGAGTGTGCCCTGGTCGACTTTGAGGAACTCAACGTCCCATGTGCAGATATCGTCAGTCCTCTTCTCCTTGTTTTCATCGTCCTCGGCTGGCTGTGGGTCGTCCTTGTGGTACGTGCACCACTGGATCACCTTCTTGAGGATTGCTGCGTTCACGTTGGGCAGTGGCACTGGCTCGTCCTCTCCCTCATCCATCCCTAGATCTACACAGCCAACATCAGCTACTGACACAGGGTAGGAGAACAAACAATCCTGTGACCTCTCCAGCATTCGATGGCCCATCCCCGAAATCCCCCTTATAGGCACAAAAATCTTGCAACAATCTCTTATGCAAGCCGAGTTATAGCCAATTTTGTCTCAAATTTTGTTGCCGTGGCAATGGGGGTCAATCGTGGGTGAATATAAATGTCACCGTTAATTAGGCCATCCCCGAAAACAATATCCTAAAACCAAAAATTCTGACTCTATCTTGCACACAACCGAAGTTGTGACAGTTCAAAGAATTTTTTATTTTTCCCTATAAAATTTTTATTTTATAACAATAAAAGGCACTTCCTTGTGCAGAACCACATCATTTGACGTATTAAGCATAAAAATCGGTCTAAAGGACTTGCCTGTAGGTGAGTTCAAGAACCAAAAAGTGTAGTAAATTTCGAACAGGAGGGGTGTATATTTCACCTACACGGGGAGCAAAAACCCCTGGGCGGATTGAGCCCAATTTTTTTTGGTGGTAGGCGTCCACGACGTAATCACGCCATTCAAATTTGGTGACGATTGGTTCAGGGGTTCTGGGTCGGCTGACGGTCAAAGTTTGCCTTTTCCTATATACTTTGAAGGTCGTCGTTACAACACTCGACTATCGTGTGAGGTGTGATCCCTAGTCCAATCTACTGGAAAACTCAACCCATTTTTACATGCGAGAATGACTGTTAACCCCAAAAATTGAAGTTTTTAGTGATTTTTTGCGATGCTTGACTGCAGAAGAGTGAATTGCGACAAAATGGATGGAGAGAGACCAAGATTACCTGCAAACAGGAATTGCTATATAGGCTATTGTGCAATGCGCATCTCATGAGCATTAGCTCAGATTTCTTGTTTAACCCTGCAAGACACTCATAACCATCACCACAGGCTTAAGGTATGCAGATATACACCATACAGCAAAAACAGCCCATCAGACAACTGAGATTCAGGCTGATTGGCTTGGTCTAAAGGTTGGCAGCCACATGGCGCTCGTGCTGCTCTGACCAAATAAACCGGGTGAACTCTCGCAGTGGCAGTTCACTGCTATGATGACAGCACCATAAACACTGTTGTAACTATTACTATCACTATTACTATTATTTAAAAAGTCAAAAGTTAGACGAGCCAATAGCAGTAGAATAACATCTTCTTAGGAGGAGTGCCCCTCTTTCACCCCCTCATTCATAGGGACCCCTTTCACCCAATGGCATGAAATTTTGTCATGAAATACTAGAGACACTAAGCTATCATATGGTGAAAACCTGAAGTCTCTATCTCAACTATGGTCGTGACGGACAGACAGACAGACAGACTAGCTAGCTCTAGCACGTAAAAATTGTTTAAAAAGTGCCTGTAAGATGTATTTTGATTTTTGAAAGTTGTAACATTCGCAATGCATCCAAGTTGTTCAGATCAAAAGACAGACAATAGGCAAGACCAATCAATCAATCAATCAATCAATCAAAAGAAATTTGTATAGACCAGTGATATGAACTATTAAAATTACTGGTAAACAATAGAAAAATACCCACCTTCCAGCATGGTTTTGATGATGACCGACTGTTTAGCAATTTCCACATCAACATCGAACACTTCCCCATCAGAGCTCTGCAACTTTATGTTCGGCATGCTGCAGCGTTACAGGGAGAGCTGTAAATAACATACAGAAATAATACACATTTTTTCAATGTAGTTATCACATGATAACACAACTGACAGCATAAGTCACATATCTCATACTAAGCTTCACCTAATCATTTCAACAGCAGAAGAATAGCACTGGATTCCATAGCACAATGCGGTACTAGCTGAATCGGCTGTGACTTACGGCTATGGGAAATAAGCAGATTAATGTACAAAACATCAGTTTATACACTTGTTAACGGCAAAATTTAAGGACTTGCACATCGAAAACAGCAAAAATTACAAAAGGTGATATTGCCCGCATCACACTGACTGTGTGTCAATGTGCTGCTGAATAATAT
>Ga0056128_1001875_pt1 | contig 24342 bp, 17 predicted proteins | sample WorMetLIZISLAND2_FD_71113 | JGI IMG/M metagenome (GOLD analysis project Ga0056128, IMG submission 71113) | Marine gutless worms symbiont microbial communities from Max Planck institute for Marine Microbiology, Germany - Olavius geniculatus... ... | reverse complement strand
AGGAGTTCCAAATTCTCGGAGCAGAGACACGAAAGGAACGGGAACCAAAGGATAAATTATGCCGTGGAATTGCAAGTAACTGACTGGTAGAAGAGCGCGTGGACACTGAGGATTTATGATGTTGCAGAAGATCAGTAAGGTAAGGTGGATGGCCAGTGTGCAGTGCCTTATAAGTTGAGGTGGCGAGTGCTTCCTCGTTCTCCTTGCTCTGCTCACTGAGCATCGCTATATGGTGCAGTGAACTGTCGACTTTTTACACTGCATCCGCGAAAAAACATGACATGGAAACATGTCACGTCGACCTCTTGTTGAATAGAGATTGACAATGGCTATTTTTTCACTCCATCACGTTTTAATATTTCTTTCAGAATAAGTTACGGTATAATTGTGACTGTAGTTCTCATTTGTGCAGCTTGCAGCCTATGCAGACGATAGTATAGACAGTGACATATCTATTTTAAAGGGGAAGCAATCTCATGCCCCTCGGCGCTGAAAATTTGCACAACTGTGCTTCCTGAAACATCCAAATTTATGTTGACATGTAAGGTAACAAAAAGGCTTCACCGTCTGGCCCACCCTCTAACATTTCAAGTAAAGATAATGTAACAAAGTTTTAAAAGGCATAGAATATTTATCTGGCGGCCGAATGAATAGTCATTAGGCTATTCATCCGGTCGTCTATTAATTCGGTCGCCCGATGAGTAACCGTTCCTAGCCGGCCGGGCTATTTATCTGGCGACTGTGGGGTGCTGGTACGTACCGGCTAAGGCCGTGTTTTTGCAGCAGTACCACGAACACCCTTTGGGTTAAAAAATTCTTCCACCGGAAAAACAACAGGGCCGGCTAAAACAGTTATTGATCCGGAGGGTGTAGGCCTATAATCAGTCACCGCGGTTTTAAAAAGCGGTGGCTTTAAACTGCGCAAAGTTGATAAGTTAATGAGTGCACTGGTGTAACTGACCGTTATGGTTCATGTCCACGCAGCCTGCTGCTGTAGCTTCCCCGTCACTGATGTCATCCAACTTTCGAGGCTTCGACCACGCTCCTCCAAGTTATGTCGAGAAATGCTGTGCATAGTCGCCTCATTGAATGAGATTTTCTCAACGTGCGATCAACAGCCTTCAACCATAACGACTTATAAACCGTTTACACGATGAAGCAAACATGAAGCAAACTTAGAGCGCACGTCGTGCACGTGTATTTTGAATACGTTTGCTTCATCTTGTGAACGGGGTATTAATCTGTTTTCGTAACCTAACTCCATTCTAATGCACCGGTACTATCGGTCGTATTGATGCAAACAAATCACTACAAAATTTACGATCAGCTGCTACGATTTATACAGAGACCCAAAGCGTGACCAAAGTGCATAGGGTCCATTAAGCGCAACGTCACTGGGTACTGCAGGCTACACGATACGTGTGCTCTGTAAATACGGCAGTGAATTAGCAAAGACTACATGTAGAGTTAGCACGGCTTTGGTCAATACCTGCCGACCTGGCGTAGCCTAAGATCGGGTAGGCTAGTTCGTGCGCCAAGTTTTGTCCGGACATGTCTGGGCAGGCGTATGCAGCAACAGCAGCGCCGTCGCTCCATAGTATACATGAGACGCTAATAAAAACGACCATCTACAAAAACCACCATTTCCCGTAACTTTCTCTTAATTTTCTCACCAGTTTAACATAATTCTCAAAAGGGAACTTAGGACAATGCTCAGTTAATTTCATTAAGCCTACAAAAATCTGACGTGGTTCAAAAATTATAGGGTACGTTATTTGGACGTGCGTGCGTTTTCACAGAAACAAAGACACTGATATTTTATTAATTTGTGTAGCTGGTATGGCCGCCAAGGCTTGTAAATGTAATTTACTCTTGTCCGAGCATATATCACATAATTATGTGCGACCGCTTCTGGAATACGCCTCTAGTGTCTGGTCCCCTCACTTACTCAAAGATATTAAGCGTGTTGAATCAGTTCAGAGACGATTCACCACGCGCCTGCCTGGCATGGGTGACAAAAACTACAGTAGACGACTAACTGATATTGGGCTTGAAAGTCTTGAACTCCGCAGGCTGCAGCAGGACCTTGTGCTCACATACAAAATTTTATTTAGCAAGCTCGTCGTTAATTATGAAAATATGTTCAATGTACGGTTGCACTCAAGAACACGAGGACATGACTGGAAGCTTATGACCAGTCACTCTCACACTGACATTCGGAAGCACTTTTATCGTATACGTGTTCTTGCTGGAGGAATAGTCTTAATATAACTGTAAACGACTTAAACAATGTTAAAAAGTTTAGGTCTCTGGTGAAAAAATCAGACCTCACTCAGTTTTCGTATTATGTGTAAAACAACTATTGCATTGGGGCCTACTTAGCTTTCCTTGTACATTTTATATTTGTTTGTCTTGTTTCTAAAGGTGTCTGTTAGCGCATATAGCCTTGGCATCTTTGCAGTTTTCTCAGTGTCTGCACTAGTTAATTGTTGTTCGCTTGTCGTCTTGTTCTAATTTGAGTTACTGTGAATTGTTTAAATAAATGCACGCATCGCATAGGCCTATGACTATAGTCAACAGTGACGCGCCCAATTGGACCGCTTGCCATTAGTGTGCTCCTAATTGTGCACCCAGATAAAAATTTGACGATTAGCTTCTCACTAGTGAAGCAGAAAAAATGTAGACCTACAAAGAAAAATAATAATAATAATAATAATAATGATAATAATAAAATCCATAGGCTACGTCTCAAGGTGCTACGAGTCTGTAACAGAGAGGCTTGTCATTTTCGGTTTTATCCACAGCACTACAATCTGCCTTGCACAGTTCTCCCCCTCTCTTTGTGCGTGTTCCTCTACAATATATACAACACTTATTGTTGTCACACAGTCGTACAAAAAAGCCCAGCTAACGAAAAGGGAACGCGCAACAGCGGTGAATGTTCAAAAGCCCAGTAAAACAAAATCAGTCGCCAGAGGGCGCCAGACGACCGGCGGCTAATTATCTATAGTGTTTTACTTGTACTCACCAGAGGGCGTGACCTGTCTCGCTCTGCCAACGCCGTATAGGCTGGAAATCGCAAATTTTCCCTACCCCCTCTCATTTACTGCCTCCATTCGGGGTGACCCCTTCGAATTTATGGAAAAGCTTTATGGTTCCTGAAACTGAAGTCTTCCCGGCAGCCATTGCAACGGTGAAAATTTGGTGATCTTAGCTTGCACCGTTTTTGACTGATCCACCCGTGTGACAGACAGACGGACGGACAGACAGAATTGCGATGGCTATGATGCGCTATACCAGTAGCTGCTGTTGCACGTAAAAATTAACTAGGTCCAACTCTTTTCATTGGCACTACAGTCATTTTCTTGGCCAAGCAATACAGGTCACGAAAATCAGCCCTATACATAGCTTACAGATCAAAGCGGCAGATCCAGGCCTCCAAACTTATAACCAGGATGAACACTTTCCAGACCACATGAAATTCCCGGACTTTTCCCGTCACGCTCTTTAATGCTAACGACAGTCGTTGCTTCACATTAACTAAAACAGATCAGATAGCGCCTGTGGTTTCACGATTTCATCTAATGAATTATGTTTGCCACTGTATTCTATAACAGCTGCAGAATGCAAGCACAGTGAGCGAAAAAATTAAAGAAAATGTAAAATTACGCAATTTTTCTAAAAGTTTTTGCACAATTTTCTACGACAGGATTTTGCTCCTCGACAATTTAGGTTCCCTGATATTTCCTGACACCTGTATAATTACCCGACATATCCAGGTTTTCGAGACAAGTGGTCATGCCCGAAAAAAGCAATGGCAACAAAAATAGTCAAATTTTCACCTCACTTGTGCTTTCAGCGTTAAGTTCACGCCACTTAAGTAAGTGAAACATAAATGTATACAGCGCAGTTACGAATTAAATTTGCGCATGCATGTGGCAGTGCTCAAACATGAGACACAAGAAATGCATTAGAAACATTTATTATCACTGTCTTACCACAAACCGATCAATTAATCAATTGAAGGGCGACGCTCCAAGCCGCCAGCATACGGCAGCAATGATATATTAATGCTGGCGACGCGGTGGCACAACTTAACTAATAATTATCATTACCAAGCGCCATATGTTGCAGCCACCACGAGGCTAACCGAACATCAATATCACACACTTCACATTGCCATAGGCCCTCCTAACGGATCACTCCAGCAAAATAAAAGTGATGCAAAATCAATTATATCAATTACAACTTACAACATAACACCAAATACAAAAAGCTACAACGAAACAGGGTGATAGTGATCGATGGTTGTCGCAGTTTGGTACAACCCACACATTAGTCAGACCACTTCCCACAGCTGTAGGAAGCATCAATATACATCGGTACAGCAGCATCGTAAGTTAAACAACCAGAGGGGGTACAAAAAGCAAAAAAAATTCTGACAGCGAACATCATCGAAGCTCAAAATTTCAAGTTTGCCTCGAATTTCTGCCAAAATGGACGACTTTCCAACAGGCTAGAATTTAGAGGCAGTGGGGGCCCATACGACACTACTGCTTCAATGGAAAGACAATTAAATGTCACATGCACGCCAGCGCCAAAATGCAACTGGCGTTCCAAGTTCCGTGCTGCTAATGCGATATTCAAACAAAAAAGAATTATTTGTTGTATACATACACGAGTCACGACAATTAAAACCACACACAACACCAGTAAGCAAATCATGCACTCACGCCGCAACGAAAAGTCTCACTTTACTCATTTAACACCATCGCCACTCACTCCGACAAACATTACAACATCAAAAGAAAATGCGAGCCAACGCCAGAGACCATTATGCCCACCACACCGAGGCATAGACAGATAATACTCCTACTACTTTTATCTCTGCCAATGAACGACGCCACAACCGGAAGCTGGCCTCGGTTGGCAGCTATCTATACAAGCTTGTCATATTAGCATCATTACACTGCTGGAGTAACAAAAAATTGGGTGCCAACAGGTTACAAAACAAAAAAAAAATCCAGCAGCCTTGCTCAGACATGCAAGCAAGCACAAATTGTTAATAATACGACAAAAATTAATTAATTATAGCATATCAGTACTACAAATTATGTGACATTAACGAGCGAGCAAGAGAGCATCATCACATCATGCAATTAGCATTCACTCAAGCATCGCCACTTTGGCAAAACACAGCCTAGTTTGTACTGTATTGTCTCGCACAGCGTACCGGCACTTACTTTGGACGCAATCAACATACCGGCATTTCTGGTTCTCAGTACGCTGCGCATTTGCGTGGTTTAGAATCTTACACAAAAAAATACAAAATTGCAACGCACAAGAAACAAAAGCATTTTCCAAGCTCAAAATGCATCACGTGGAACTTGTTTTCACCCTAGATCTTGCTGGCATAGCTTACGACGCTCTCCAAAACCCACAGTTGGCTGTGGATGGGGATATCTTTCCCTATAACCCTATTCGCTCGATGGTTTCGGCATCTCGAATGACAGTACTGCCATTTATTTTGTCTACAAATTAAGGATAAACACTGCTGTGATAGAATAACAAAGTCACGGCAACAACAGTGTTTTACAGGTTCTTTTGTTCAACATACGTAGACAACCTAATTCCACTGCTAGCAGCATCACAATATTAATGATTACCGACCGACCGACAGACAGACAACAGTTGTGACAAACATACAGTGAATCAACACGTGCTTCGACGGCACTACGTTACATTGCTCCGTCTGCAACACGGCATGAATACAGCAGGTACTCGATAGCTTCTAGACTGATCACATATCACCAGGGTTTACAAATCTATCAGGGGCACACACCCACCTAGAAAAACAGCGGGTTTTGTTAAGCAAACCTATCTAAAACGCACTCAAAAATACTCACTCCAAACTTAACAAAAATCTCGTTTGTCATCCCACTACTAGGAATAAATTTTTTTTATTATGACTAAGTTTCTACAAAAGTTTTAAACCGATGAACTGTTAAACTTCCGACGTGAACAGTATTGAGCAGTGCTCATTGTAATAACTTAAACCCATAAAACCACATAACTAAATCCCTGGAAAAAGCCCATGTTTGACCCAAAAAGCCAAAAATCAATAAAGCCCACTGAGTTGGCCTTTGTACACAAATCCTGGAGAGGGGGGGAAGAAATGTTAACCCTGCATATCACATGCTCAGAACTAGCTGTTCATTAAGTTCTCCCCTTTAAATACAGAAACAGCAACAGCATTCAAACAACTAAACGCGTCAGCAACAGGCGGATCCAATTCTGAGTAAAGGACAAATCCAGACTCCTCGCAAAAAGGTGGATCCGATTCGGAGCAAAAGACAGATCCAAACTCGGTATCTGTCTCTTGTTTACTTGTCGTCCTTGCCCTTGCGGTGGTGGTGATGCTGGTGGTGATGTTCAGAAGCCTTGGATGCAGATGACGATGTTTCGGCAGCAGGGATGTTGCCACTGACGATGGCAGTCTTGGCAGGAGGTTTGTTCTGCGGATTCAGAAAATTCTGCACGTGCTGCAGAGCCTTGCGACGTTCTGCCTCCTGCTGTTCTTTCAACAGCTGTGCCGATGGTGCTGATCCGCCGCCAGGAATCGTGGATCCACCCCCGTTTAAGAATCCAACTCCGAATGAATGGGCAAGGCCGCCGCCACCACCACGGTGACCAAGTTGAGTGGGCTTGGATGATACTGGTAAGCTCTTGCTTGCATCTGTCCAGCAACACAGCCACATTGCTATCGAACAACTGCACTAGCAGGCAAGCAACAACGTGGAATAATGGCTACAACACTGAATTATGCCTTGGATATCCCTCATATAACTTGACTACATCACTGGTATAATACACGGTCAAAGAATGACTGAAAATAGGGGGGCAAACTGGCTAACCCGAGTGCAGCTAAAAAATGGCAGTCAGTATCAATCAATCAAAGAAACTGTATAGCGTCTCCTACACAGCCAACAGCATTCAACAACTTTAGATTTGGTAGGTGTGTGACTACATTAACAAGAAATCTGAGCTAATGCTCATGAGATGCACGAGAGCGTATGGCAGTTCCTGTTTGCAGGTAATCTTGGTCTATCTCCATCCACTTCATCGCAATTCATGCTTTTGCAGCCAAAAATCACCAAAAATCACTTAAAATGAATATTTTAAGGGTTCAAGGTCATTGAAGGTCATCGACTTTGACATTCCTAAGAAGCTCGTCACCAGTGCTTGTTATGATAAGCAGCATGTCTGTGCCTATCTGCAAACATTTTCACGTTAGACGAGCGAACAGCAGTAGAATAACACCTTTTAAGGGGTGCCCCTCTTTCTCCCCCTCGTTCGTGGGGACCCCTTTCACCCAGTTGCATGAAATTTTGTCACAAAATCCTAGAGTCTCTAAGATATCATATGGTAAAAACCAGAAGTCTATCTCACCTGGGATCCGATCGGTACCAGGACGTGACAGACAGACACCAAGACAGAATTGCCATTGCTAATAGGCGCTATATGATAGCTCTCGCGCATAAAAAGAACTTATCTCTGCTTGGCTGTTCTCATTGTTATCAGAGGATAGAAAGAACTGTCCTATTAAAGCTGTTATTAGATGATGTGTCTACCTGCTGAGGGCGGCTGAGGTGTGAACACAGAGTGCTGGTAATGTGACATCGATGACGTGCCACCGACAGCACCGCCGACACCAGTAGAAAGAGTGGAACCACGGGACGACTGCTGCTGCCAGCTCAGACTGTTGACAGCCAGACCACTAGTAGACACGATGGTCGTAGCAGTGCTGACAGTGGTAGGGGTGGTCGTTGATGAGCTCAGCTGCACCGACTGTGACTGTGACGTCAATGATGAGGAAGAGCTCATCTGCTGCTGCTGCTGCTGCTGCTGATGATAGTGAACCCCGTACTGATCCTGCAACTCAACAATCAGTTTGTCATTCGGTTAGTCAAGTGATTAGTCAATCAGTCAATAAATAAATAAATTGATGGATTATTCAATCAAGCCATCAATCAATGACAATGACTGCACTAGTGCCCCCAAACAAATTCTGCAATTCAGCAATCAAGAAACAGATAAAACAAACAAACAAATAATGAGTTAATGAACAAATAAAGCCAGTAATTAAATTCATATAATGCACAATTGGTGACGAACAATCCACTAAAGCTGAAAGCAAAAGTTGCTGTGTGACACTAAGATGATCTAAAAGTTAAAAGCTTAGGTTAGTTTAGATCACCGACAGTCAACAGCGATCTCTGTGACCGAAGCAAGCGGTGCTCATCCGTTTCCAAGGCCTTGAACCAGCAGTGAGTGCAAAAGCAGCTCAGTTATATGGGCGGAAGGCCAGTCCTCCCCCATAACAGAGGCATATGCATGTCAATAACTTGCCCAGAGTTGTTACCTGGCAGTGCACCAACCCGGAGTCAAACCAGCGATCTTGCAATCACTAGCCTGATGCACTACCACTAGACTACCAAGCTCAAGAGCTAGGTAACAGAAAAGACAAGTGCAGTTAACAACCTGTGAGCCAGTGTAGTACTGAGGTAGCTGTTGAGTCTGAGCGGCGTAGTACTGGGCATACTGACTGGTCCGACCTCCACTCCCACTACCACCACTACCACTTCCACCAGCTGGAAGTGCCTGTGCTTGGTGCTGCATCGAACTCAAGCCTCCGTAGCCTGAAGTGGACGTCTGTTGATAGGCTGGATTGGATCCCTGTTGTCCGTAGCCCGCAGTGGATGCCTGTTGCTGATAGCCTGACATGGATCCCTGTTGTTGATAAACTGGAGTGGAACCCTGCTGGAGATAGGCTGGAGTGGAAGTCTGCTGTTGGGTCTGTGGAAAGTAGGTTGTTTGACTGGTTGAGGTCAAAGCCGAGCTGAAGTTTGATGACCCACTGCCACTCACTACTGACTTCATCTACACAGACCACAGTGCGGTAATGCATCGATAATCCGATTGTCCTGCGGTGCAGTGCTGATCTCGTTGCCTTAAGCCCAAACTCCATTACGCCAACTTTCACGTGGGGAAGTCATGAACAAAAATCACGAAAGTTGCGGACACAAACAGTGACAAATCATCAAATGATTAAGTTTCGATGAAAGTCGCCGACACAAATCATGAAAGTCACGAACACAAACCATCTCAACATGACGAGATGTTTGCGACAAAGTCCGTCACAAGTCCGCGACAAAACAGTTTGTGTCGCTTTAATGAAATTTAGTCCATTAGTCGTCGCGCCCTTGTAATTGGTATCCATGTTACGGCATGATAGAAACTGTCAGTGTTAGATTATTATTATTACATTGCCTGGGAAAAGTCGGCGACAAAGTCGGCGACAAGTTCCCGATAAAGTCGCGGACACAAATCATGAAAGTCGGCGACGTGATTCGTGTCGTGGACTTTCATGATTTGTGTCCGCGATAAGTCCACGACTTTGTCGGGAGCTTGTCGTGGACTTTGTCGCAAAGTCGGCATAATGGAATTTGGACTTTAGCACTCAGCCAGACACCAAATTGGCGTTTTTCAACAGCTAACAGGGCGTGTCTGTTCTGCCAGACTCCGCCCCTATTACCTTATTTGGACGCTCATTATTCAACTAGGTCAACCACTAACGAGATCTGCCTACTGAGATAAAACTGTGGTCGTAGTCGTTCTACGGTAGTCTCGTGACTCTGTGATGGGCGTGTCTGTTGTTGTTTTGGTTTTTATCACTGAACTAAACCTAAGTATTATATAATAAGTATATGTAATGGTTAGTTCAGTTTAGTTTAGTTAGTTTAGTTTTTGGTGTTTTCATTGTGATCGTACAACAAAAACGAAACTGACAACGAAATATCGCTTTTGGCCAACAGTAAAAGTGACTGAAACCATCATAAATTACTAAATTATCATTTTCGGTGCCAAAAACGAAAACGAAATTCAGTTGATCTATAGCGGCATGTACTAGTAGTGTGAAATGTGCATTAATAGTACAGACCTGTACAGTGGTGGGAGAGACGATGAGTTGTGAAGCAGGCTTAAACGGTGGAGCTGAATGCTTCAGCTGTGAATGTACTGGCTGCACCACGGGAACTGCTGTCACTGTGCCGGCCTGCAGACTGTATGAATAGCCAGGCTGTGCCGACAACTGCTGGTAGGCACCCTAGCATAAGCACACCATCAACAACTACACCGTGTTTCAAAAAAAACAGTCAAAATTGTTTTTGTCATAACTGTGTCAAATTTTTACCGATTCTGATAATTTTTTTGCATGAAGATGGCCAAGACGATAGAATTATGTCAGATTGACTCATTTTCCATTACACCTAATTTATGCCAATGCACTACCATGTGAAACACAGATGCTCCAATTTTGCATAACATTGAGCTGTTGTCTCCAGTAAACGTTGTAACGACTCAATTAAGCACACAATAAGTGAAATGTACATCATTTGGCAGAACTGCAAGTTAGTATAAGAACTCGCTTGCAAAGTATCAGAGTTTATGTCCAAAGTGTACGGAGCATACACGGACACAATGACTTAGATGGAACGGCACTGGCCGATAGTGGAATCAAAGGTTGACTGATCAAACTGCATTCACTCATTGATTAGACATGTTTTAAGCTCATTAGTCAGCTATTTTGTAACTCCACCTTACATAATTCTATCATCTTGGTCATCTTTGTGCCAAAAATTATCAAAGCTGGTAAAAATTTAACAAAGTTATGAGAAAACTATTTTGACTATTATTTTGAAACACGGTGCAGTAGTCGTAGTAGTCAAAGTGCCGGCCTGCGGACTGTATGAACAGCCAAATTAAGCCAACAACTGCTTGCAGGCACCCTATAAAGACAGAATTACACGCTTAACAACTACTACACTACATCCCTCAATTCCTTCCAGTTAATGGTTGTTCTTCCCCCCAATTTTCGTTTAATCCACTGACTGGTTTCAAAGAAGTAAAAAATGTAAAAAAATCAAAAAATAGATAACAAATGAAAAAAAATTAAAAAAATACAAAGTGAAAACATAAGGCCTCCCATTACTATGTAAGAGCGGCTTTATAATACCAAGGGCTATAACACAGTCATTGCAGTGAAGACCAGAAGTGCACTATGCTGTAACTACCACTACAACTACTACAACCGGCACTACTACTACTACTACTACTATTACACTACTATAATAATAGCAAGGACTAAAACCTGAAGTGCTGAGCCAGTCTGCTGGGCCTGGTAGAAACCCGTCTGTTGTAATGGAGTCTGCTGGTAGTAGTTGCTGGGAGGCTGCTGTAAGGCTTGTAGCTGGGCTGCCCTGTAATACACATACAAACAACTACTACTACAGATACTACAACTAGAACAACAACTACTACTACAGGTACTAGTATAAGTACTACTACTACTACTACTAGTCAAGTAAATGCTGGAAGGTTGTTGTAAAGCTTGTAGATGGGCTGCCCTGTAATTAGCACAAACAACTACTACACGTATGTTGTACAGCAACTACAGCAACTACTACTACTAATGTAAAACCACCCATCACCATAAGTCCAATTGTCTTGGTACACGACTGATTTGTCAAGCTGTCTATTATAAATGTAGTGAAATATCTTCCCTCTAAAACCACTCAACAGATCTTGCTGAAATTTGACCTCAATTCATGAAAAAGTCGTCCTTTCCCCAAACTTTGGTCTTAGTCAGCTGTCCACTTATTGGAAGAGAAATGAAAAATATGACAGAAAAAAAAGTAGAAAAACAAAGATAAAACATGAGATCTCTCGTTACTACGTATGTGTGGCCTAACTACAAGAACTGCTGCTGCTGCTAGTACTACAACAACAACTACTACTACTACACGGATGGCTGACCTCTGTTGTAGTAATTGCAGTGGGTCTGACTGTACAGGGCTAGTGGCCAGCGCAGGTTGAGTGGGCGCGGCCTCGTACTGGTAGCAGAGCTGTGATTGGCCGGCAGCTGGAGCTGTGTGCAGTGCAGCTGAGTTGCCCATGAGCTGACCATATTGCACGGCCGACGCCATCTGACTCGACTTCTGACTGCTGCTAGCAACTACAACAAACCGATAATCCAGTCCACTGAGAGGTTTGTTTATTAGAGATACGTGAAACAGGATTCAGACAACTAAGCACATACCTAAAAAACCCAGCAGGTTTTAATTGGTAAACCCACCTAAAAGCCAGAAAATGGCTCCAAAAATGCACCCCAACCGACCTTAGTCCAATTTCAGTTTCATGTTCCACTAATAATGGAAGGTATTTCTAAAAATCTAAACCTATGAATATGCAAAATTTTAGACATTTTTCTGACGTAGACTATAACTTAAAAAGCCCAAAACCCAACAGGTTTGATACAGTGAAAAGAAAATCAGCCCCCAAAACCGCAAACCCAATAAAATGCACCAGGTTGGCTTTTTAAATCCCGGGTTTTCAACGCAGAAGAGAAGCACACTCACGGTATAGATGCTGGGTGGCTGGCTTGATTCCCGCTGACATGAGCGATGATGTCGCTGACGACACCATGATGGTGTTAGGCTGAGCGGGCGGCGGTGGGGCAAATAGATTACGGTATGCTGCCAGCGTGCTAGCGCTTGCACCGTACATGTCCGTCTGTTGTAGAGCTGTCGGCAACGCTGCGCCCTGCAGGTAGAGACTGTTCTGACCTACGGGAGCCAGCAACGCAGCCGCCTGCTGGGCTGGCTGAGAAAAGTTGTAGCCGTACGCCTGCCCATACTGACAACAACATTAACAATTATACAATGTAATGCAATGCTGTGTAAAAATTGCCAACAGCAGCATCACTCAGAGCTAGTTTCCGGTTCCCAACCAGTCGTCAGAAAATCTAGCCAGTGACCGACAAATGTGCATAAATCACGTTTCTGGAACCACCAAAATGTTCAATAATCTTGCTTGCAAATTGCAAAATGACATAAAAGTTGCACTTTATAAAGCCTTTAAGTAAATCGGGAAATCATGCGCAAGCAGGGATCTGCCCCTGGGATGCAACAACACTATCAAACAGTATCCAACCAATAATAAAAAAAAAACTTTTTATAAACAATAATATTATGACAAACCTAAATACAGAACAATAAACCTTTTATGGCAGAGTCTGTAAGTATACACCATTTTGTCAAGAAAATTCTTTTCAATTTCAGAGATCTGCTCACTCGACTGGTTTGACAATTTCTTCTTGATGTTCACATATCACTTGTGTACCAGCTGCTTTCGTCAGATCAGTGCAAATGCCATTTCCTACCAAGTCGTCCAACATCCAACAGTTAAACAGTTTCAGATGTCAATGCTTTGCTGTTGCAGGACGGTCGACTTGGAATTCGCTGCCTGACAGTCTTCGTGACCCAGAACTGAGTCTCGACACTTTTTTTGTAAAATATTGCCCACAAACTATACTGAGCACATCGCACATTTTCTTTTTCAGTAGGCACTACATAAATTGACACTGACTAACTTACTTACTTACATCTAGAAGTAACAAAAAGCAGTATAAAACTGTCTGTGTCTGACAGACCTGAAAGCCGATGGCCGGACTGGAGTCCTGAGTGAGTAGCGGCGAAGTACCCAGTGCAGCAGCTGCGTACTGGTAGCTTTGGCCGCCAGCTGCAGCAGCTGGCATCATCAGGTGACCAGCTGCTGCAGCTGCTGACATGCCCGAGGCCACGCCCCCTCCAGCTGCACCGATCACTGAGCGCATCTGAGCCATGGGAGATGAACTGCTTGTGCTGGATGCCTGCAGCTGCGGCCGAACCTAAATGCATATAGAGACACAGTGCTTATGCGTTAGCACACTTGTGCTGACAAGACCACATATGTGACACAGAGATGCCCCTTAAAGCCAAAATTCCATTACGCTAACTTTGCGACTTTCACTGAAACTTCCCCGCGGGAAAGTCGTGAACACAAATCATGAAAGTCTACGACACAAATCACGTTGCCGACTTTCATGATTTGTGTCTGTGCAGACTTTGTCGCAGACTTTCCCCGTGCATTGTAACAGACTAAATTCCATTAGAGCGACACAAACGGGTTTGTCACGGACTTTGTCGCAAAGATCTTGACGTGTTGAGATGATTTGTGACTTTCATGATATATGTCCACGACTTTAACTGCGGGGAAGTTTTGGTGAAAGTCGGCGTAAGGAAATTTGGGCTTAACTGGCCTCAGTGCTGCGTCTGAACTGATTATGATGCCTTACTGCACTCTTCAAGCACGTATCCAGGCTCACCAAGGATACTCTGGCTCATCAGGCATTGTGGTACCATGTCGATGTGACCCTAAGTCGCCCCCCTGACTGTAGCTGGAGACGTCGCCCAGGCCGCCCTAAGAACAGATGTCTTGATCAACTTTGTGGGAACAACAAGACTCCGCCTGCTGACCTCAGGAGATAAGAGATGACACATGGACACTCAGGAATGACGCAATGGTCCAGGGGTCCTCACCGACTATGCATTAATGATCACTTTTGCGGTCATGATACAAAGAATTTCAGCAAATGGTGCAAAGCACACCAGTGTACTGGCATTTGAAATGCTGTAGTCCTCAGCTCAGAACAACACCTCCCATTCTTCCAAAACACGGATGTGCCATGCCCACAGAGTCATTTTCAATACTGTCATATATAGACTAAACAAATTCATAAACTTTATTGATTATCACAGATCGTTCCAAGTTGAAAATAGGCTGAGCAGTTTTGTATCAAGCTTTGGCCAGATTATGTCCCCAATTTGTCACCATTTTGGTAAGAGGGAGAACACAGAACATATTTACAGAAGATAAATATTTAGCTGTGTTCTCCCCATTACCGTTGGAGACATAATCTGGCCAATGAAAGCTAAATATTTATTTTCTGTCCAAAATGGGCAGCAAAACATAAGCGGTACTTCGGTAACTGCAGTGACACCATAGATGTGTTCCAAGATAGTGACAATGTGGCAGAATTCCCCATTTCTTCCAGGCATCTACCCCCCCCCTTCAGCCTCATACAGCCACTGGATCGACAGGTTTGTCATGACTACAACAACAAGGCTACATCATCGGCCAATATATCAAATTTAAACAAATAGCAGAGAAATTGGGTGTCCAACCTTACAGACGTTGGTTTGTTCGTTCAGCAGTCCTCGCGAGTCTTTCATTGACGTAGCGTACGATGTAGCATCAGGGTCCATGTAAATGAGACTGCTTCCAGTGTGTTCCAAGGCCGTCACACTAGACATGATAGTCTGCGTGGTTGTAGATAGTGACACCACGAGGTCATCAATGCGTGACACGTCAATACGTGACGTGTCGGCCTCTACTGCTGACACTGTCGCCGTCGACACCTGCATGTCAACGTAGATGCTGACATCAACACTAGATTTATATAACACAATATCACCAAAGTCGTATTGTGATGTGTACACTAGTATCTCGCAAAAAGTACAGTTTTTAAGTCGCGCCTAAAGCTACTGCTGTGATGCAATGGATAACAGATATTGTCCGGTAATGAGAACTCCAAGCCATCGGACCCCCAACAGCGAAGGCCTGGCAGCTTCGTCAAAACCAGACAACAGTAAGGAAGTGTCGACTGGCAAATCTCAGATGCTGTCGACTGTCAACGTTGGAGACTGAGATGCAGTGGTCGAAAAGGTACTTCAGGGCTTTATTTTGAAGACACCTGTGAACTGTGATAAGATGGAATTAAAACCTGAAGGGTTGAAGTTCTCTGTGGCTCTTAATGGTAACCCATCAAAAACTATGGAGCATCATACATTACACTGTGTTACCCGTGTAAACATGCCTTGCCTTAGCTCCAGCTAGATAGGCCGGTGGCCAGTACTCGATTACCCGCGCTTGATGAATGGAAGGTGGAGTTGATCTTGGCAGCTGGTAACATACCAAACAGTTTCCCGCTGGGGTAGGAGGCTGAGTTAACCCAAGCAACAGTAGACTACAACATGCTCAATGCTGCTTGCAAATACGACTCAAACTGCAACCTTAAGATTACAAGTCCAACATTCAATAAAAGCACTAGAGCACGAAATACGTGGCAACCACCTGTCCAAGACTGACGCTGTCAAAGCTGGTGTAGTCAACGTATGAAGGAACAGAAGTCTGCTGTGACAGCTGCTGCTGCTGCTGCTGCGACTGCTGCTGCTGTACGACCAGCAGCTCCTCATCGGTCAGAGTCACCGACGTCAAACCACTGCCTCGCTCATTCAATGTCACTGACGTTAAGCCACTGCCTCGCTGTTGCTGCGCCTGCTGCTGCTGCATCAGGCTAAGTCCACATTCCCAACATTCACATCAATTCAACTAGAAGGCGCTCGTAAGAGTGCATATCTCCACCAAGTGAAGTAATTTAAACATTATAACTACTACTATTACTACTGCACCTACACCTACAACTCCAGCTAAAAATAACAGGGTCATGTTCTTGACCTTTTGGGTCACATGACCATTTAACTCGCGGTGGTCGACTTCCTATGGGTGGTCCATTGTGACCATTCGCCTAGCACTGTTATAAAGATATGGTGCCTCGAGTACATGTACACGAACACACACACACACAGATGGACGGAACGACCAATCTCTCAATCTCCTCCAATATTCACTACGTTCACCTTGGTGGAGATAATAATACACTGCAGACCATGTTGAAACCTACATATATAGGCAGAATACGTCACATACTATTATTGCTATACAATTTGTAGTATAAGGTGCCATAACTGTAAGGGCACCTAACAAAATGGTGAGAGTTAAAAGATAGCCAGTCATTCCTCAATGAAATATTTGATTCCAGTCAAATTCCATGACATCCTGCATTTCACAGACTAGTGGTCATCGGCCTATCTGCAGTCAAGCAAAAATTTCATATTTACATATCTACAAATAAGCACCAAGTAGAGGATAGATGTAGACTCCGGTAAGCATATTCCTACCATTACAGCTGACCTGATAATGATAAGTTACTGATACGAGAGCATCACTATCAAATAACAGCAGCACAGAGATGTGCGGATCTCAAAATTAGAGTCCACATCAGTCCACAGAATTTGACCAAGGATTCACGTCTGTGTCTGCTACAGGAAATAAATATTCTGACCAAGGATTCGAGGATTCGCTGTCAGTCCAAATGCTGCAGATCTACATCCACGGACAGACACAGCTACAGTCGGCACAAATGGTTCCTACTACTCTCCAGAATTCATTTTCCCTGACTTTCCAGGACAAAATGAATCATTTTCCCTGACTAATCTCCTCATGCGAAATACCAATATCAGTTTTCAATCGCTCAAGAAACAAATTAAAAAGTGGAGATACACATAATCTGTGAGCTAAGCAAGCATAGCAACTTTTGAACCATTGTACGCAGCCTGCATACAACAGTTCAAATTTATTTTGCATTTTTGTTAACTTTTGCACCGTGGTACTTTGATTTTCCCTGACCCTCTGATTTTCCCCTGACTTTGGAATGTCAAATTCCCTGACTTTCCCTGACAGCAGGAACCATGCGCACCTATCTGCTGCAAAGCCACTTCACAACATTTGTCACACAGTGTTCAGCTGTCTGGAAATAAAATGCTAAAAAACAAAAACGTCTCAATACCTTTGTTCAAAGATCTGTTCGAGAGGTGTGCGCCCCTGGTGCTCTCCTCGTTCCCAGACGTTCTTGACTGACATGATCTTGAGATTGAGGTCGTCTGCTGCGGGTGACTGTAGGGGCAGTAGTTCGGTGACGCTGGCGGACACTACGGCCGTGCTACGATGCAACATAACACTCGGTGGCATGGAGATGGGTGGCGGAGGCTCCACAGCAGCAGAATCTGTGGACTCTGTTGATGACTTCTCAAGACTGGGTACTGACGCCAGGTTTGCATCGTAAGTGAAGTCCAGCTTCAAGTCAGAAGTGTCCTTACCCTGAACCGCATCACACAAAAATACAGCTCAAGTCTGTCACAAGCCATAATACCCACAGGATAGCACTGATATTCTGTTTTTCAGCCTTCAGCCAGACACCAGTATACACTACGAGGTGACCATGAGAACATGGCTAGCGCATCACGCAGTGTGCCTGTTTATGTTCTAGCTTTCGCTGGTACTCATTGCGCCTACCCACGAAAGGACGGCCAGGCTGAGTTGACATGGGTGGCTGGTTACATACCTGTCACCCATCCCATTACTAACTGGGCCCGGTGTTGATTAACTTCAATGATACGACCAAGAACGTCACTCGAGATAACCAATCCTCATCTCTGAAAAACACCACATATTGGCAATCTACAGTCGTTAAGAAACAGTGCAATACAGGTTAAGTTTTGGTTCGCTAAAAAATGAACCAAACTCCGAAAGACCATTCTGCACATTCCTAGCTGCATCCTACGGCCTCAAGATACTACAAGTTATACCCGACATGCCTCTGTACCTACGCTAAACAATGTACACATTACACATTACATATCAGTTCTTTAACCCCTTGAATGCCACACGCCAGATATTTCCGGTGCCTGCAGTATATTGCTGGCGCCACATGCCGGAAATATCCGGAAGTACGCATACCGGATGCATTGATGCCTGGCATACTAATTATACTGGCTGATACTCAGCGTGTATTGGGCTACTTTTGATAAACTTTTTGGTCACATGCAGGCAACACTATCACGCGCGAAAGCAGCAACTGCTTTCAGCACGTCTTAGCAATCGCAATTCTGTCCGTCTGTCTGTCCGTCTGTCACACGGGTGGATCAGTCAAAAACGGTGCAAGCTAGAATTACCAAATCTTTACTGTCGGCTGCCAGGAAGACTCTAGTTTCAGGAATCGTAAAGCATTTCCATAAATTCGAAGGGGGTGACCCGAACAAGGGCGCTAAATGAGAGGGAGTGGGTAAAATTTGCGATTTTTGGCCACTAAGTCGCTGTATCTCAGTAACGGTGCGAAATAGGGCCTAGGTTACTATTAATCACTAATAGGAAGTCGTATACTGGCTCTCGATTGACGCCGAATTCAATTACCTTGAATGACCCTGAACGCCAAAATCGGGGGTTTTATGGATTTTTTTGGGCAATTTCGGGCTGCAACACAAGTCTACTCTATATCATTCACAAAGTGGTGCCACAAAACTATCGTTAGGCCTATGCAAACCAGATAGAGAATTTGGTACTTGTATATTAACTTGGCGTGAACACCCCAATTTTCAGCTAAACTACTGAGCCGAAACTGCTATAGGCTTTCCTGCGTCTCGTGAGCATTAGCTCAAATTTCTTGTTGTTTACATTATAGTTGTGAACAACTACTACGGCAACAACTAGGAGACCTGCTACCTGGTACTACAACTGCTATTACAGCTGTACTGCAATGACGACAACTACTAAAATGCCACCAAATACTATTGCAAAAAGCTACTATTACAGCAATTACCACTATTAATACGACTACTACTACAATTACTACTACTTCTATTGCATGGCCTATGGCATTTAGAACAACTACTACAAATACTGTTACTACAGTTGCTACTACGACAAATATTACAACAATATCTACTATACTACTGCAACAACAACAACAAAAACTATTACTACAGCATCTAGTAGTTACTACAACAGACACTATGATTACTACTACAACTAGGACTACTACAACTATAATATACAACTACAACAACCCCTACTGTGGTGCAGGAAATTTCTGTGCGCTAGCACTAGCAGTTAAGGAGTTAAATACAGTATATCGAACCTTGAATAGTCCAGATGCAAAAGTCGAGGGCAGTTCAATGGGCTCATAGGCAGCCCTCGCTAGTCGACTTCCAGTTGTCTCCGGCTTTTTAACTGCCAGGCTTTCTTCAATCTTTGCCAGAGGCTGAATGCCCGCATTCTCCACTGTTGGTCGTTGTGGCTGCAACAGATGACATGTCGGAGATATTTTTATGCACATCACCAAGAGCTTTGTTATGCCCGGTTGGGTCATTGGAACTAACATTACTGCATTATCTTACAGTTAGTGGTCTCTCTGCACACATATGCAAAGTACAAATTGGAGCATGGCCCAACATGAGACCAAAATCCAAAATGCCCCCAGGCCAAAACCCCTCAATGGATCTCCCTGAAATTTGGCCGCAATTCCCTGCAGGTAAGGGTTATTCTTCCCGCAATTTTGGTCTTGGTCCACTGTACGGTTTCCAAAAAGTGAAAAGTAAACTAGAAATTTGGGGCAAAGCCCAACGTGAGTCCGCCCGGCGCCCTAAGTCCGACTGAGGGAAATAAGAGGGGAGGGTAAAGAGGGGAGGGGAGAATTTCCCTGGCATCAAAGTCACGTGGCCCGAACTCAAATGCATTGGCATACGCTGAACGCGCATTGTCGACTTAGGGTAGGTCAACATTAGCGCTTATAACTTGGTTCGTAGTGGACGGAATTTCACAGAATTTTTTTTGTTCAACGCCAGAAGGATCGCTCTCGTCAACGCCGTTTAGATTTTGTCGCTATCTTCATCGGTTCCAGAGATATTTGCGCTCAAACTCGAAAGTTGCCGTAAATCACACCGATTTTTGCACGTTTTTTGCCCTCCCAAATTTTAAGGGGGGCGGTGCCCCCAATATTTGTACTTGCGTTAACACCCCAACATAGAGACGTCAAGTGCCGAAGTTTCGTCGGGCTACACTCCCTAACTCTGAAGTTATAAGCGCTAATTTATTACATTTTAAGCCATTTTTTGACTCCCCTTTGAAAAAAGTTGTAAAGGGGGCCGCCGTTACCGATGGGGGGTGCGCTAGTAAGACTTGGTCATTCTCTAGCGCGTGTAAAAATTTGGAAGCGCAGCACCCCCTAGGGGCCGAAATATGTTCTTCTGAAAAATGCGACTTAGGGTAGGTCAACATTAGTGCTTATAACTTGGTTCGTAGTGGACGGAATTTCACAAAATTTTTTTGTTCAACGCCGAAAGGATCGCTCTCATCAACGCTGTTTAGATTATGTCGTTATCTTCATCGGTTCCAGAGATATTTGCGCTCAAACTCGAAAGTTGTCGTAAATCGCACTGATTTTTGCCCCCCCAAATTTTAAGAGGGGCGGTGCCCCCAAAATTTGTACTTGCGTTAACACCCCAAAATAGAGACACGTCAAGTGCCAAAGTTTTGTCGGGCTACACCCCCTAACTCCGAAGTTATAAGCGCTAATTTATTACATTTTAAGCCAATTTTTGACCCCTTTTGAAAAAGTTGTAAGGGGGGCCGCCGTCCCCGGTGGGGGGTGCGCTAGTAAGACTTGGTCATTCTCTAGTGCGTGTAAAAATTTGGGGGCGCAGCACCCCCTAGGGGCCAAAATATGGTCTTCCGAAAAATGCACTTTGGGTGGGTACGATTTCACATCAAGATCTCCAAGGTCACTAGACCAAACTTCACCGGACTTGTTTCGCCTAACGCAGGAGGAATCGCGGTAGATGGAATGACTATCCGATTTTGAATATCTTCATCCGTTTCAGAGATATTCGCCGCCGAACTTCGAAGTCGTCCGAAATCGGGCTAAATTTTGCATGTTTTTCGCCCCCGAAATTTTTTTGGGGTGCGCCCCCCAAAATTTTGGACTGGCATTATAAAATTCGGCCTAGTACTGACCATCGTGCAAAATTTCAAGCCGGTCGGGCCACGGAGATCTCGCGGTCGGAAAAAAAAAACATCTGGGCTAAAACATAAGTCCTTCCGAAAACTATCGTTTTCGGGCGGACTAAAAAAGGAGAAAAGCGAACACATAAGGAGGCCTTTTATTACAACCTTATCATACCAAATCTGTAATTAATTCAGCTCAAATCATTGCTCGCGTAGAATTGGCAGCAATAGCATCAGAGTACGGTTGTGAATTGGAAAGTTTTTGCAGGAATTTTTCGAAACATTGTCTATGATAGGACACCTACAAAGAGTGATAAACGTTTTAGCAACAATAGCAAAACAGTCAGACACGGCTATGCAATCTAGATAATAGATTATACATAGCAATTGTCGTACTGATTCCACGTATGGATTCCACATGAAACCTACATGGGAATCCTTCAATCTCGTATCCATATAGATTCCACATTACATCTTTGCTATTGGGGATAATTACTGATTTTTCCAAGAACGTCAGACTACAAATTTCCTGAAGTTCTGAAGAAATTCCAAAATGTTATTTTTTCCCATAAAAATTACACCCATAATAGCAAAGTCTGAGCGGGACTGACAGACCTGTGGTTGTAGTTGAGTCGGAGGCACGTCAGAAATGAACGCACTCATTTCATTCAGACTCATGTCAACCACGGCCACAGACTGCTGGGTCATCTCCTGTCTGCCCAGCACTTCCAGCGGCTGTAAACAACAACGGGGTAATAATACTCACTAACTAATGGCAAATTTCTTGCCTGCCCATCACTAACAGTGCCTACAGAAAACAATGATTTGGCAACAAGGACCAAAGTATTTCCGTAAAAAGTGACACTGCCACCTGATAAATCATAAATCAGTTTTAGTACGTTGGAAGCAACTGCATGTTTTAGCTGGGAGTTTGACTTTCTCCCCCCCATGGGCATCAGGGACCTCCATCTAACACAATGCGACACTTGGCCTCACAAATGTACCTAGCAAATAACAGCTAAGTGTTAAATGGTTCAAGTAGAATGCACAAATGCGACAGACAGACAGACCACACTACAGAAAAATGCGCAGGAATAGATGGAATCACCTGTGATAATAATGTGTATTTCAAGACGGTGCCTAAAATCACACTGTTTCTACAAAGATACAGCCTAACTCCAGCAAGTGCAGTGTAATTTACGTTAACGGAAACGGAAATGCGCAAAACGAATTTAAACAGATTCCGTTAACGAAAAAGAAAATGTCAGCAAGAACGAAAACGAAACAGTAACAAAAAAGTCCAAAACGATAATAGAATAAAAACGGAAAAGCCAAAAACAGAAACTGAAATGAGCTGCCAATGCATTTAAAGTTGGCAACAGACGTTGCTTACTTGACAGGCGATTGCAATCGTCGATCATCTGCCAGTGTAATTAACACCAACCGTCATCACTGCGTGACGTCCCACGGTCCCTGTTGTCAGTAGGCTTATAGTGTTAATGATTGCAGTGAGTGAGTGAGTCTGTGAGTGAGCACCCGTCAGTCTGGTGAAGAGTTCTAGGCGCACGCAGTGGCCGCCACCAGCATGTCACCGGAAGACGTCAAACAGATCTATCGACACTGGTGTATCTAACTGGTAAGTGATAACAACCTGGCAGTGCAGTATCTTGACAACTGCATTAACAGCTGGCAAAGTTGTGTCGTTGAATTATTTGCTCTGTCCATCGTCCAGAAAATGTCGTTCAGTCGCTGGAGGCATCATGCAGGAAAGACAGACATACAATTAATAGCGACCAACAGATGCCGACGCCGAAGCTCGTCATTTGACCATCAGCAGTAGCCTACAATATCGAATGACTGCCAACACGACACCATCTGAAGTTTTCACAGTTGCGTCACTGAGCTGTAACAACGAATGCGATCTGTGGACGCAAACATGAGCGCCTATATAGGAATATTTTTCATTTGATTCTGAGTGTTGTGGATGGCATGAGCAATGAATTCCACGAAGCGACGTCTTACAGGCCTATAAGCTTCATTTTCTCATGTTTTATACTGCGTGTTTGTTTCTGATTCTAAGTGTGCCTGATCGAGCAAAAACAAAAACAAAAACTGAAACGTGTAACTGTAAAACTGAAATGAAACAAGACAGTGTGAAACAGAAACGGAAACATCCTTCAAAACGAAAACAAAACTGAAACTTAAATTACACTGTAAAAACTAAACAGAAACTAAAACGAAAATAAAAAGTGAAACTTAAATCACACTGAGCAAGTGTGCACTGAGCAGTGTGTCTCCATGAAGAATCTTCACAGCCAACCAGTTGGCTACAATGCTGACAGAAACTGGTCTTAAAACATTCACATGTTACTCTGCCGTAAGAAACAGACAGGAAAGCCCAAAACCACAGCAGGCTGTTTTATCTCATTAAGACACAACTACACTGTGTCTCAAAAAAAACCAGACCCCTGCTACCTTTTGCAATAACTCCAACAGTCCTGGTTCAATAGCAATAGATTTTGACAAAAATAATCACTAGAGTCAGCACTTAATAGCATGTGTTACTTTGCGAGAAATTTTAAGAACAGTACCAGCTGAGGTTTACCTGTGGCACCAACAGTAGAGGCAACTGCACTGCAGTACTCCAACGAACCAACAACGTCAGTTACGAAATCATTAAATGTTATAACGCCAACGTTTGAAGTTGAACGAACTGTTGATTAG
>Ga0056128_1001873_pt1 | contig 24349 bp, 3 predicted proteins | sample WorMetLIZISLAND2_FD_71113 | JGI IMG/M metagenome (GOLD analysis project Ga0056128, IMG submission 71113) | Marine gutless worms symbiont microbial communities from Max Planck institute for Marine Microbiology, Germany - Olavius geniculatus... ... | reverse complement strand
TAATTAATTTCAATATCTTATATTTTCGTGTTGAGAATGAAACGACCTTGATTTCTGCAAAAAATCGTGTAAATCTAAGCAGTATTTCTGAAGTTAGAAGCTATATAACAGAGTGGCCTCATTTTTTTGGGCCACCCTGTATATAGGTAGCCACTGAATTTTCACAAATTAGGCCTACCTACAGCAGGAGCAAAAAGCGCTCATTTCTCCAAAAAGTCATAACGCAGTCATTTTCGCATTAAAATTTTTTTTAAAACTAAATGAAAGTAAACAAAAAATAACACACATTTGCATTATAATATGAGCTTCGTTAAATATTTTTCAATGTTCGTAAAAATCTGCATAATTTTATTGTTCGTAAAAATCTGCATAATTTTATTGCCCCTGTTTTTTTTCTCCATAACGCAAGCTCCATTCTTATAGGCCTACATGTATAGTGGAGTGGACGTCTTTGAAACACGCTTGGTTTGTGCTTCTTACTAGCATTAAATATGTTAGCACGAAACCGTTTCTGTTGTGTTACTATTTTTAAAAAAATTATAAATAAACTCCCAAACAGATAGATTTTTTGTTGCTCAACCAACAACATCAAAGCACTGAAGATTATGATCTGTTATGGCATATTCACAAGGTCTACTACTGCTGACGCGATTCACTCAACTGTCGGCGAGTGTCGCTGACTGTTGCCGACAGTTAAGTCGCGTTGTCGTCGTAGGTGTGAATTGGTCATCAACTCATTACTGCTATAATACTAATAAATAAATTTGATTAAATCCTTGTGTGTTTGAATGTTCCTCTCTCTCTTGTTCTTACTCTTCATTTTCTCGTTCACTCGTGGTGTGAGTATTCAGTTTAACCTTAAAATTATGCCAGCATAATGTCCATGGACATATCCACGGATATCCATATCCACGGCAAGCCTGGAAATGGGCAGCGACGTTTCGCACGACAGAAGTCACCGATTTAAAGCATCAATGCGCTCGTCTAGCCCAATTAAGCCTAGATACAGGTTGCAGCATGTGCATATAGCTCTACACGCTCACAGCTACGGAGCGTCACCTGCCATATGGTTTAGCTAAGTGAATGACCTGTAGGCTGGAAAGTTGTTGCTGTAAAGGTTCGACGTGTTCTGGTAGCGGTGTCCCGCGTACTTTGTCAAGAGACGACTCTGCTCCCAGCAGCCAATCAGAATGAACCTTCATCTCCGACATCAGCGAGTTGTATCTCTCAACCAGCTACATACGCACAGACAGACAGACGCACAAATGGCTTGCGTTAGAGTTGCGACCACGAGGTCGTTGGTTCAACTCCCGCTCAAGTGGTTAGTACTTGGATGGGTGACTGTCTGCGGACAGGTAAACCATCTCGGTGTATAACCAACACCAAGGTCAAGGTCAACTCAGCCTTCCATCCCTCCGGGCTAGGTAAATCGAGTACCAGCCTGTCTCGCTGGGGTTGAAGAGGGCACGTTCACGTATCAGGTGGCAGGTAACACTGTGTGATTCCATGTGGCAGGAGGCGCTCCGTAGCTCTGCAAAACGTTCCAGTAAAAAGTTATACACACCCGTAAATGTGCATAGCTCTTCAGGGGAATCCATCTCAGAGCTACGAAGCGTCATCTGCCATATGGGATCACACACAGTACAGGCGAAAGAGCATCGCCTTAACCCCCGCCAGCCAGACAGGCCGGTCGGTACTCGATGTATCTACCTCGTAGTTGACCTTGGAGGTTGGTTATATACCAAAATAATCTACCTGTCCCCCCACATCTGAGTGGTAGTCAGCCTTTGATAGCAACCCAAGCGGGAGTTGAAGCTACGACCTTTTCATCGTCTGTTCAACATCCCAACCATTATACCACAGAGCCACCGATAAGCAGCGTTTGAAACGTGGAGAAATAGCTAAGGGAAAGAAGAGGGGGTTAATTTTTTGCCCGTTAGGATTCGCTCGAATTTGTACTGTAAATCGCACGTATGTTGGGGGAGCGTATGTTGGGGGAGTCTAACAGTGTTTTGGGGTCAGTTGGGGAGAGGCCAGCCCCGCAACACCCAGCACTAGCAATCCGAAACTCGCCAATGAGCGATTCACTATTGTTGAACTTCGCGTTCATTTACGAGGCATCGTAATATTTAGTATTAATGAATACCAGCATTAATTCGTCACAATTTTCCAATTGCTCAAAACAAACATTATCATTTTATCACACATCATGCATGCAGACTTCATCGGTATTGTTATGCGACCACCCTAATAGTCCGCATTGCCGTTCTTGCCCGTTCGCCCGTCCGTCTGTCTGTTCCATACGCGCACCGAACTCGTAAACAAAATACGCTTGGTGTGAACATTTCCAGTGGCGAATCTAAGAGAAATTGCCAACTGGCAAGCGGGATCGCTACAGAAGGGGAGAAAAAAGAGAGAAAGCAGTTGCTCACCCTAAATTTTTGGCTGTCAAAAACTGTGGAAAAATTATCCTCTTGTCCAAAAACGTCTCTTCTGTTCAAAAAATCCCCCAAAAAATGCAGAGAAGTAGCCCGATTTTCGGATAATGTATGAGTAAAATTGGGATTTTGGGCACACACAATATGCTCCGTGAGAAATTTGCAACTATCCGTCGGAATTCTGTCGAAAATTTGCAGTGTCTGTGAAAACAGCTAAGCGGACGGCCGCATAATGCATCAACACTGGGCCAACATTTCGCTGTTAGTATTTAGAAAACGCAAAGCTGTATGGCAGGCAGGCGCCGGCGAGTCGTTGTTAGTAAACTGTTAATAACTCGAGACAACAAACAGATATAGTCAGTGATACCCTGTTTACACGAGGAGCGCTAGCTCTAAGAGCGACCTAAAAGCCAGTTCCTAAAGCCAGCTCTAAGAGCGTCCCCGTGCAAACAGGGTATGAGTCAGTCAGAGAGCAGAGAGAGGCAATTAGACGATGAGAGTTGATCAGCGGCAGCAATGCTCAGTTCACTGAAACAAACAAATCAGCACAGCATACAATTAACACACAACTTGGTATAGTGTAACGATACAAGGCGTCAGACTTGCGATCGAGAGGTCGGCGGTTCGACTCCCGTTCAGGTCGCTATCAAGTAGTCAGTCTACTTGGAGCCTCGGTTAAGTGGTTAGTACTAGTTACTTGGACGGATGAATGTCTGTCTGCAGACGGGTAAACCATCTCAGTATATAAATAACAAACGCTCAACTCAACCTCCTATCGCTTCGGAGTAGACAGATCGAGTACCAACCTGTCTGGTAGGGATTATGGCGGAGCGCATTCGCATGTGTCGAGTGGCATATGGCAGGTGACGTTCCCTAGGTCTGAAATGGGTTTCCTATGAAAAGCCATACCCTTTAACAACTAACTCTAATCAATCACCAGGGGTGTCGCCACGAGGTGGACTAAGGCAGATGTCCGCCTATCTTTTGCCAAAGCTTGTTGCTGAGACTGATGCAAATGTGACTTTTTACGAGTGGAAGAGCAAAGATTTGGGGTTTGCTAATGTCCTCGGGAACTTTCACACCAATTATGGCTTTCGTTTCTGAGTTGGGTTCCCGTAGGCCCATACTGGAAAGACAGACAAACGTACGGACGAACGAATGGACTCGCATAAAATCGGTAATGTGGCCTACCCGACGGCGGCGTGAAAACTAGTTTTTCACTCGGCATAAATCAAATGCAGAATATTGATACAATATGCGATCAGCAATATGTAAAATAAAAAACGAAAAAAATTCAGCAGTAAAATAAAGCAAAAGCAAGAAAATTGACGCCAATGATGATGAAGACAAAGAATATGCTAGCTAAGCTTGGCAAAGCAATGATACGAACAGGCCTGAGAGACAATCTAGCACTTAAACTGAAACAAAATGAAAAAGTTTAAAATAGAAATGAGACGAATAAGACAAACGAAAAATGAAATAACAAGTAATTTGAGAAAAGCTCACGTGACGCGCGACAGCAGCGGTCCTGCCACTTTGGCAATTAGTGTAGGCCTACGGCAAGATAGTGTTGTAATTGCTAGTTCTAGGTATGGTTTTCGAGGTCGGCCAAATAAACGGTGTCATTTATATTTACCTTTATATTTACCCCAGTTTAATCCCCGTTGCCACGGCAACGAAATTTGAGACAAAATAAGCTATAACTCGGTTTTTGTAAAACATATCTGCAAGATTTTTGCATCTATATCAAGGTTTTCGGGGATGAGCCATTTTATGCCACCAGTCACATTCCACCCCGACAGACGTTTGTATCACGGCAACAAGATTTGAGATACTATGAGCTAGCTATATCTCGTAACCTTGGCTTGCACAACAAATATCACCAAATCTGACAGAGGAGAGCGGCCGTTGGTCGGTGCTGCATGTTTCCAAAATCAGTCTTAATAACATTTCTTTGACGCCCGCCTGCGCCGGCCTCCTTGAACCTACAGGGTCGGGACTTAAATGTCTAAAATCTAAGTTGAATGCTAAAAATTTCATACGCAGGTTTTCTACAGCCATTTCGTCGCAATTCAGTGTTGAAATGTGCGTTGCATCCAGAAATTGCAAAAAAAATCACTAAAAACCCCTTTCTTGGGGGTTCAAAATCGTACAAGATCATCGATGTTGATAAATCTAAAAAGCCTGTCACCAGTGCTTGTTATGATAAGCAGCATGTCAGTACCTATTTGCAACCGTTTTTACACTAAACGAGTCAATAACGGCAAATAACGTCTTTAGGAGGTACCCCTCTCTGACGCCTTCGTTCGAGGGGAACCCCCGCACCCAGGGGCACGAAATTTCGTCACGAAAAGTAAAGCCCTTGGGGCAGCCCACAGTGAAGATTTCGTGATCCTAAATTGCACCATTTTGATACAACTCGCGAGTGTGACAGACGGACAGACAGACAGACGCCCAGACCATGGCTAAGACGCGCGAAACATTCTGCTATCACGCGTAAAAATACTGTTGTGTAAAACAAAAAAAAAATTCACAAACAGATAGTTATAGCAGAGCTAGAAGCCTGAGGTAAGATACATTAAACAGGAGAAAAATAATGCTAGCAAAAAGTAGGAAAAAGACAAAAAGAGAAAAAAAACAAGTCAATAGCTTTCTATAGTGAGATCTAAACTCGTTCATAAAAACTATGAGACAGCACGCAAAAAAGAAAGTTCAAAAGTTGCGGAAACGCTGTGAATGAAGGAGAAAACGAAGACAATTAAAATGCTAGGAAAACAAATTAGAAATTCAGCAGATATTGTCGCATAAAAATGCACAACAAAGTTTAAAATGGTCATAAATCAACAGACTGTTAACTAAGTCCGTACATGGTCCTAATCCATTTATCCGAAAATTTCACCAAAATCTGCCAATATTTTTGTGCTATCTCGCAAACAGACAGGAAAACACACAATTTACACTAGTAAAATAGATCCTCCTTACTGCGACGAAAATAAAAAAAAAACAAATAAAAGCATAAGCCGAAAAAAAAATTTTTTAAAGCGCAAATGATGCATAAGCAGATTAAACAGTTTCGTCAGTTTCAGCGATGTACAAAGCTATTTTTAACAATATGTAATCCATGAACAATACACACTTTGACACAGTTTTAATTTATTGTATATATCTAAAAAATCTCTCTGCAAAAGTAGGTGGATCAACAGAAAGCAACAATCTGATAAGTCAAATGTCAACATGTGTGACCAAGTCACAAAGAATAAGACTCAAGTGTAACGCTAGAAAGAAATGAAATAATTGCTGAAATACAGTAAACAGGTAAGTTAACATCGTGATTAGGCGAAAATAGTAACAGGTTACAAGAAGCGCACTTCAGCAAAAACTAAGTGAAAGTACGGTAAAAAAAACTCTGTCTTATACCTAGTAGCACGCACTCTGAAAGTGCACTATGGGCAATAAAATAATTAATAGTTCTCAAAGACGTGCAACATTATCTTAATCTTTTGGATCACAATTTTGTTTTGATACAGAAACTTACAAGCATCCAATCTAGAGTAGTGGTCAAAAGACTGACTCAACATGCGCGACGGGCGTATCCGGCTAAATAGGAAGCGTTCGTGTACAGCTTTTTATGGGAAACCCGAGCAACGGAGCAGCCTGACCCTTCGCTGATCGTCACTCCATCTGACGCCTGTGCCGACGTTTTCGGTTCGCCATTCCAAACAGCCACAAGGCTTAGGGATAGAGTAAGTAATAGGGATAGGGTCAGTGTTTTAGAGTTAGTTTTGCGTTGAATATAAAGGTTTTTGGCGGTGGCTGGGAATGGTGGACCCGAGTCGTGCGGACCGAAATTGTGATCAGTCCGCTGACCTCATCAGTTAGATTTGTGCTAGCTGCTTCTTCAAGCACCTGAATATCTCTGACTTTCGTCACCTCAATTTAGAGGTCCCCCTATGTCAAACTTATTGGTAACAGAATTATCAGACAAAGTCATGCGATTACCACAAACTACTGGCACATCAGCATGCCTCGACATGACATTAAGATGCGGGCAGCTTGATAATCCGAAGGTTTAATAGTCCAAAAGTTGTAAAGTTTTTTTTCCTATACACTTCTACGGACGTTGACTCGATCTCCACATTTCTTCTCAACTAAGAGTAAGGGTAGGGTTAGAGAAAAATGCATGTTGCAGTATACACCTTCGAACTATCGAACCTTGGGATTATAGACACACGACACACAACTGATCAGCGCTCACGTTATCGCTATTACTCACCAAGTGTACTGGCTGCGGCTGCGGTGGCGACTCAGTAGATGCTTGCACGGTTCCGTCATGTCCCGAGACTGAAGAGGCTTCCATATGACGATGTACCTCAGTTTCCAGTTCCATCACTTCTGCCATCATAGCACTGCCAACTTTTTCACCAGCGTCTCCAAGCGTGGTCGTCGAGTCCTGGAGTAAAACGGTTCCATCGCGTCCCGAGGCTGCACAGGCGCTCACTGCCGCCACAGTTTCAATACGATGATGTCTCTCCTTCCCCATTACTGTTTCCGCCATCCCAGCACTTTCAAGCAAAGCTCCACCCTCTCCAGTCGTCGACGTGTCTTGTGCTTGTCTAGTACCATCCTGGTGTTGTTGTCCGCCAAGTGGCATAAGTTGCCGAACGATCGAAGTGTCCTCCGAAAAAGTTCCAGCTGCAAACAACCCAGAACCGACGGCGTCCTGTGCAAATTGCTGTCGATCCACAGAAGAAGATGACATTTTCTCAGACAATGTGTCATCTAGCGGTGTGGTTTGTCCACGTTTCAAATCAAACTTGTCATCTCCTGTGGTCGAACTGTGCTGGATTTCTCCAGTGACATCTTGATGCTGTTGTACCGACGTAAGTCGCGCATCAGACAAAGCATCTACTAGTGCTGCGGTGTGTTCACGTTTCTGGTCAGTTACATTCACAAACTTGTCATCAACGAGGTTCTCGTCAATAGCCGCGGCAAGCGTGTAGCGTTCTGCGCCACTGCCAGGCAGGATCAGCTGACTCTTTTCTGCGTCGATCAGACCGGTGTTGACCGCGGCCTCAAAGTTCACCCGGGCCCTGGTGACAGGGTGCCGGAAATTCCCGGTCCTCCGGTCGAAGAGACCCTTTCCGTTGGCCTCCGCAAAACTCATCATGGGCGGGACGTAGGTATCGAGGACGAGACCTCTGTCAGTCGCCTCGACGAAGGACATCCGCTCTCCGGTGCGTGCGTTGATCAGTTCTCCTGTGTTTACGTCCACCGTGCCGCGGGCGATTGCTTCATCCAGAGTCAACATTTTACCACCGCCGTCGGGACTGGAGGTCAGCAGAGTCAAACTGGGGTCCAGCAGACCGCTGCTTATCGCGTCGTTCATCCTCATCCGTCGCCCGGTGACCGGATCCACAAAGATTCCGGTCCGCACGTCGAAGATTCCTCGATCGACTGCCTCGTCTATGCTAAGTCCGACCAGCTTCTGCTCTATCAGGTAGTTCTTGGTGATCGCCTCGCCAAGAGTCAGTGGTTCGCCGGAGGAGGGATCCTCAAAGCGACCGGTGACCGTGTTGATAATATGCTGAGCAATTGCCTCGTCGGTGGACATATCGTGTTCCTGGTTAGTGAGATCCGAGACCCGTGTTTTCTTCGTGTCAACCAGCCCGGTGCGGATACCCTCTGCCAGAGTCATTTCAACGCCGGAGAACGGATGGGTGAGTCGACCTGATACTGGCTCGTAGACCCCCTGCTGGACCACATCGATCAAACTCAGCCCTCTATCCCTCAAGGCCGTAATCACCAGTCCCTCGCCCACAGCTTCCTTCAGCGTCAGCGACTCGCCGTCGGGACTGGTGACGTCACCGGTGCTGGGTTCAACAAGTTCGCTCTCCACGGCCTGGTCAAAGCTAATCAGCAATCCAACTGAAGGGTGTTTGAATTTCACCGAGTCTTTATCGATAAGCTGGCTGTCGAAGGCCTGCTGGACTGTCAGCAACTCGTGAGTGTCGGGATTCTCAACCCGTCCGGTGTCTTCAATGAATAGGCCCATCGCTATGATATCCTGCAGAGGCATGTTGAGAGCCCTGTCCTTCGGCTTCCCGCTGCTGCCACCAGGTCTTCTCAGAACTGTGCCACTCTGTTCCCGGTCTCCGTCGTCGTCGTCGATCAAAACCTTAATAGTATCAGGCGATATCGCCATCGACAGTCCGGGAACAGCCGCCTCGCTGCTGCTCCGCCGCTGTGGGTCGAGGCTCAGACCTTGCTGCACGGCGTCCTTGAGGCTAACGTCCTTTCCGTCCACTCGGACGAAGGTCTTCGAGCCCTCGATGACATCGCTTCGCACTGCTTCGGTCAGTGAGAGTCGTTTACCAGTATTAGGATCGACAATGGTACCATCGGCTGCGTTGTAATAGCCTTTTTCCATGGCTTCCTGTAAACTCAGACTCGCCCCCCGCAAACCCCCAGCGCCGGTCTTCTCGCTAAGCACCTCGGCCGCTGTCATTTTTCGCCCACTAGCGGAGTCGGTGATGAAGGAGTTACTGTCGAGCAGTCCGGCAGCTACTGCAGCCTCCAGGCTCATTTCCTGCTTGGTGTGAGGGTCAATGAAGACCTTAGACGACTGGCTAAAAAAACCTAGTGAGATGGCTTCATCCACCGACATCGGCTTTGACGAGGGCGGCGGCATCAGCTTGGCAGCAGTTATGGCTTCACGTAGGGTCATCAGGTCCCCAGTGTGGACGTTGATGACGCAGCCCGTCTCCGGGTCTAAAATTCCGGACGAAACTGCGCGGGTGACAGATATAGCCCGACCGGTTGCCGGATCAGTGAAACAGGAATCACCGTCGATCAGACCGTTCTCAATAGCAGCTGCCAGCGAAAAAAACTGCCGACAGGACGGATCTAGAAACTTAGCAGTCGTCTCGTTCAGCAGCCCAATTTCGATAGCGGTGACGATGGGTAGCGGTTTGCCAAGCACGATATTCCGGTCCAGCGCGTCGGCCAGGGAGATCACTTCCCGGGTAGAGTTGTCTCTGATGTGGCCCGACTCGGGGTCGATTACGCCGACGTTGATGGCGTCCTGAATTCCGAGGACTTCGCTGCTGCCGACCTCATGGACGACGATTGACCGTGGATCGAGCAAAGAGCGAGCCACCGCCTCACGTAGGGAAAGCAGCTCTCCAGACACGGGATCCAGAAACTCACCGGTCTCCACCTTGAACAGTCCCTCGTCGATGAGTTGAAGAAGGGTCAGTTGCCCAGTAGATAACAGCCGCGGAGTCTCGAACATGAGTCCGTCCGCCACCGCATCGTCCAGCGAGATGTGACGACCCTGCGAGTCCCGGACCGTTCCGGTCAAAATATCCACGAGTCCCATCTCCACCAGTACTTCGAAGGCGACTTTCTGTCCGGTGTGTGGATCCCGGACCATGGCCCGCGAGATGTCAATGAGTCCTACGTCCACAGCTTCTTCCAGTGACATCGTCCGTCCCGATGTCGGATCAGTCACCATGTTCTTCCGCGGATCATAAATTCCGTCCCGAATTGCCTCGGTTATCGAGAACGACTTGAAGCCCCGGTCATTTGCTTGTGTTTCGGTGGTATGGTGCACATCCTTTGGTTCACTTATGATGTTACTTTTTTCACCATCCTTTGCTTTACTGATGATAGTTTCTTTGTCAAGCAGCATGTGTTTGTGCTCGGCTATCGACGGTCCCTGCGGACGGGCTGGCGGTTTGGCCTCCACGGAACAAGTAGTAGACAGTCCAAGCACCGCCTTGTTGACGGAATCTACCAGATTCATCGCCCGCCGGGTGGAGGTATGAAGCAGAATGCCAGTATCGGGGTCCAGAATTCCTCGCTCAAACGCCTCAGCGAGGCTGATCTCGGCACCCGTAGCCGGATCTAGTAGCCGTACCGACTGCCGGTCGAGCAGTTTACTCTCAATCGCCTCGAGTAAGCTCACTTTCTGTCCGGTGCTGGGATCGATCACTGTGCCCATTGTTGGATCGTATCGTCCGTCGGCTGCCAGTTCGCTCAGCGTCGGAATTCGCTCATCCTCACGTATAAACCCCTCACGAATTGCATCAGTAAAAGAAAGCTGGCGGTTGGATTTCGTGTCGGTGAAGGTCGTGTAATCGGCGTCGACTATCTGCCTGCGTACGGACTCTGGGAGGGACACATTCTTCTCTCGGACCGTGTCGGTCACCACCAACTTGCCCGTGCCGATTAAATTAGTCTCAACCGCTTCCCGAAGTGGCACTTTCCTCCCCGTGCGAGGATCTTCAAAAAGTCCGGACGTCGAGTCGGCGAGTCCGCTCGACACTGCTTCGAGCAAAGTCATTGAACTGGCTGCGGCAAGCTTTGGCTGGTCTGCATCATCAGGCTGGTTCCTGTCCTTGTCCAATAAATCACTCAGCTCGACTATCTGAAGCGCTGCTTCGCTGTCATCAGCATCGGCTTCGAGTTCTATGTCCATCAGCTGCTTGCAATCAAGCATCGCTTTTGTGTTATCAGCACTGGCTTTGGTTGTTAAAATGTCCATCGCTGATAGTCCGACCCGGTCGCCATACTGCAACACACTCAGCGTTAGATCAACGGTTAGCAGGAATAGTTTTTTGCCAGTGGCAAAATCCTGCTTCTGCCACTCAAGTAGTTTTAATCAGCAGAAAAACTTGGTTTAAACTGGCACAGTCTGAAAGATATTCAGAAGTGCTCATTGCATGAACTTTCACAGCATTTAGAGTAAATCAACTTGCAAAATTTGTACTTAACTGTAACATTTCTAGGGATGTTAATTATTGAGAATTTTATTTCTTGATACGAGAATTTCTTTTCCCGGGAGTCGACGAGTACTCGACCGACCTTAGCGTATCTGCAAAGGTGATGCCCGCTACTGCTGCTGCCTGAACGCCCCACAGGTATATGCTGCAGGCACTGGGCAGTGGGGGGAGAGCAGAGAGGTACACGCAACGGGTCGCCTGCTGCATGGAAGACACGGAAGGCGGCGGGTGCGAACGGCCGGTATCAAGACACTCAACATCGATTAAATGTCACTTAACAAAAGCAGATTCTTTCATTCTTCCCACAGTGGACTGGACAGTGCTTGTTGCAAAGCTTACTTGCTGTGCGCTTTTCTGCTGCTTAATGTAATTTGTTCATTCGAGTCGACAGTCACTGGTGACTAATTGACTATCAAATGCAAATGGTATATTTATTAGAGGCAGCATTTGCACGTGCCGCGGCGTGCAACTTAGGCCTAGTAGGCATTAGGCATTGTCAGCGTAGACCTGTGCGCACATCAAGATACGAAGGCAAAGAAACTCGAGCAGCTATTGCGGGCTGGTGAAGGTACGTGGGCACTCTCAGTGAGCAGTCTTCACAGTGAGCACTGGTGGCCGTTAATTTTAGATCAGATCAATCAAAAACGTCCGCGGCTTTGAAAACCGGTACGTGACATCACGTGGACTGGCTGTGCGTTACCCGGGTGAGGAGACTGGCGGTGGGGCAGCCCTCTTCCTCTCGCCCAACTCAACTTAGTGTCAGTTGACTGTAGACCGTCATAAACTGCAGTTGACTACTGAACAAAAGGCTTGTTATTCTGCTCTATTCAGATTCTGGGAATTCTCGACGAGAAATATAATTCTCGAGCTCGAGAATTTCTTTCGAGTCTCGAGCCAGTCGAGTCTCGTTAACATCCCTAAGCATTTCAGAAGCAAAATTCACCATAACAGAATTGCAACTTTTTCAAATAACTGCGAACAAATTAATGCAAAAAGTAACGAATTGTTTTGCGCTGTTTTTGTACAAAAATGCTTCTAAAAGTTAAAACCAAACTCCAAAGTGGCGGCAGAAACTGGCAGAAACCCGTTTCTGCTGCATCAGTTTAAACAGCTGGTATGAACTGCAGATTGAACCAATTTTTACAAAAACCTGTCAACCCCGCCGGTTATAAACGTCATCGTCATCGTCATCGTCATTAGTCCACGATGCAAAGCGGCAGCAATAACATGCATAGCAGCATCAGCATTCGTCAGTACTACAAACATAATGTAACAACAACTCAGACACTAAAAAAGATAAATCGGAAGTAACCTCGGCAATATCGGCGACTGCTGTTGTCTGAGGTGGCGACGCTGCGGTGGGTTTGGACGATGTCGACAGCATGGTGCTTGAAGTTATTCCGTTGACTCCGCCCTCGACCATGCCCCCTTCAGTCACGTGACCTCCAGCAGGACGTCGGACGGTATCAATCACAGCCTGCTGCTGCTGCCGCCTAGCGAATGACTCCGAAACTAACGCAGACTTGCCTGCCACTTCCTCAGTTATCACACCCTGGCCATCTTTCTTCAGAGGAACGATCAGCCTTGACTGTGCAGCTTCTGACATGCTGATACTTTCTCCGCTGTCCAAGTTCACGATTTTCCCGCTCCTTCCGTTAACGATACCCAGCTTCAAAGCTTCATCCAAGCTGACTGGTCGCCCAGTTGATGGATCAATTATGGAGCTGGTTTTTCCGTCGATAATTCCCTGTGCCACTGCTTCGCTGATTGTAATCTTCCGACCGGTACTGGGATCTGTGACCATTCCAGTCTTTGGATCTAAAAGTCTGCTACTCAGTGCTTTTTCTAACGTCACTGTTTGTTGATTTTGAGCAGCAACCATTCCAGAACGCACTGCTTGACTAATATCCACTCTGCTTCCTGTAGCTGGGTCAAAAATCTGTCCACTGTTTCCATCAACAACGCCCAACTTTAGAGCTTCATCAAAACTAATCGGTCGCCCTGTAGATGGGTCGATGACCGTGGTGGTTTTTCCGTCAATGATTCCCTTCACCACAGCATCCGCAATTGTAATTTTCCGACCCGTGGAAGGATCTGCGACCATCCCCGTATTTAGATCTAACACTCCGCTACTCAATGCTCTATCCAGTGTCAGCGGCTCTTGTCTGTCTAGAACAACCGTTCCAAAATGGACTGCTTCATCTATACCGACTCTTCTTTCGGTAGTCGGGTCAAGACTCTTTCCACTTTGTCCCTCAATGATACCCAACTTTGAAGCTTCATCCAGGCTCACAGGTCGACCTGTAGATGGGTCGATGATTGTGGTAGATTTTCCATCAATAATTCCCATCATCACCGCTTCACTGATTGTCATTTTCCGACCAGTAGTAGGATCTGTCACCATTAGGGTTTTTGGATCCAACAGTCCGCTACTTAGTGCTTTATCAAATGTCAGTAGTTCTTGTTTCTGCTGAACAACCGTTCCAGAATGAACCGCTTTATCGATACCGATTGTTCTTCCTGAAGTTGGGTCAAGTATTGTTCCACTTTTTCCATCAATGATACCCAGTTTCAAAGCATCGTCCAGGCTGACCGGTTGTCCTGTAGACGCATCGGTGACTGTGGTGGTCTTTCCATCGATAATTCCCCTTGTCACAGCTTCAGCAATTGTAATTTTCCGTCCAGTAGTGGGATCAGTCACCATTCCGGTCTTTGAATCTGACAGTCTGCCACTCAACGCCTCATCCAATGTCACAGGTTTTTGTTTCTGTGAAACAACCATTCCAGAACGAACCGCTTCATCAACACCTATTTTTCTTCCTGTAGTGGGATCAAGTACTGTTCCACTTTTTCCATCAACGATACCCAACTTCAAAGCTTCATCCAAAGTAACTGATCGGCCGGTAGATGAATCAATAACCAAACTGGTTTTCCCATTGATAATTCCCCTCGCCACAGCTTCAGAGATTGTAACATTGCGACCCGTGGTAGGATCTGTTACCATTCCAAACTTTGGATCTAACAGTCCGCTACTCAGCGCTTTATCCAATGTCACTGGCTGCTCTTGTTCCTTTGGCATAATCACTCCAACATTGATATCAATATCAACCCTTCTTCTCGTGACAGTGGAAGACTCAACCAGCCTTCCATCAGCAGTAGTAGTCGATATTCCGTCGATGATCCCACTTCTGACACCATCCTGCAATTAACAAATCAGTCAGTCAATTAGGGTCGATTGTTCCATGCCTCAATTAACTCATGGTTTTGCTAACTTTAACTATCAGGTTAATCATGCGCACATTGTTTCATGCCTAATTTTTGCAACACAAATTAGCCTGGGTAATTCCCTGAGTTAACCTCATGATTAATCTCAACCTGTGCATGGAACAATTGACCTATGATCAATCAATCAAAGATAGCCACTTACAAACTGACCAGTGTGCACAATAAATGCGTAAGAGAAAAAAATTCACCATAAGGACAAAGTACAAATTTTGCTAAAAACCATATCAAAGACAAAACATTTGATGAATGATCGCTCACAAGTCCTGTGGTGCTTCTGTCTTCTGCTTCTTTTGGAGTATTTCTTGGCTGCTGTTTGGTGCCTACTGGAGCTCGCGTGACGCTTACTTCGATGTCGTCATCATTCTCTGCACTTTTCTTCATCTTTGCTATCAAACTATCTAACTCATCCACACCTCCACGGTATGACGACGTCTGAGTATCATTCAGGGAAGTACGCGATCCGGTGGTCAGGGCCTCAGTCGATCTACGAGGCAGGGATGATATGTCGACGATCGTTTTTGTCATTTCCACTTTTTTCGTTGTCAGCCTGTCACCCTGAGTAGTCTCCAGATGTCTCCTACTGGAGACCTATACACGGTACAATCAGATACTTGTCATTGAACTAGAAGGAAAATTAATCTTTAAAACAACATATATAATTAATTGTAATATGTGCTTAATACGTTGTCATACTTACTTACTTACTTGAAAGTATATAATATATAAATAATAAACTTAAATGGCGCTAACAAAAGTGATAACAGATTTCAAGCAAAAGCAATGTTTAAAGATAAAAAGTAATATCCGCCATTTTTTATTACGCAAAGCCATAGATATTTGACATCGACCAACACTTGCTATAGCAGAAATGGCAGCAGTACATAAGCAAAATTTGTATTTATCTATGATTTTGCCCAATAAAAATGGCGGACATAAATTTTTATCTTAAAACATCGTTTTTTATCTGAAATCTTTTATTACTTTTATTAGCGCCATTTAAGTTCATTAATGCAGCGCTTTCAGAATGTACTGGATCGCAATATTTGTTGTATTGTTATAGATGATAAACTTTAAAAAAATTTTAATGCATGCACAGAGCGATGTACGAGTAAATGGTAAAACTGTTGACGAACTGACCATGGGCAAGCAGGGTGAGCCCACTGGTCATTGGTTAGTGCGAACGTAAGCATAGTCACGTAGGCCAATGACACCATTAGATGGTGCCTACAGTCAGAGCTCGGCAGTATCGAAATTACATGTAAATCAATTACCTAATTCAATCACAAATCACAATTACAATTGTAATTTGTAATTCAATTACATTTGGTTTTGATGTAATTTGTAATTGGTAACTCAATTACATGGTCATGTAATTTGTTACATTATGGTTTTCGATTATATCTGGAAGTTTCAAGTGTTAACATTATCAACTTGCACTAAACATCGCATCAATCTCTCTTACTTAGTTAACTATACTTTGCCATGTGATTTGCATTTTCAGTTATAACTGTTTTTCTGCACAAGTTGTTTTTGTAAATAACCTAGACTGTAAATAGCAGACCTTCCATTTTGCTAATACCGGAGTGGGATGAACACTGCATGAACACAGATTGAATCACTGATTGTTGTCGAGTCATAAAACATTTCTGCAGTTGCTCCTTCTCCAGGCCTTAAATGTGACATAGACCTTCATGTAATTTACATGAGATGTAACTTATATTTTAAATATAAGATGTGTTTGTGAATAGTGTACACAGTTGACATTACCAGGTAATTGGTATGTTGCTGCTTGCTTGCTTGCTCCTAGTGTTTGTTGGTCTGATAATAAATAATGACTGTATTACTAGTGTACTACTGCAAGTCTGATGGAACTATAAATGTATTTATTAGTCTGCCCAAAAACGATAGTTTTCGGAAGGACTTATGTTTTACTGCAGATGTTTTTTTATTTTTTTCTCCACTCGCGAGATCTCCGAGATGCGCGGGCCGACCGGCGTGAAATTTTGCACGATGGTCAGTAATAGGCCCTATTTTATAATGCCAGTCCAAAATTTTGGGGGGCACACCCCAAAAAAATTTCAGGGGCGAAAAACATGCAAAATTTGGCCCGATTTCGGACGACTTTGAAGTTCGGCGGCGAATATCTCCGAAACGGATGAAGATATTCAAAATCGGATTTTTATTCCGTCTACCGCGATTCCTCCTGCGTTAGACGAAACAAGTCCGGTGAAGTTTGGTCCAGTAACCTTGGAGATTTAAATTCTTAATGGTACCCACCGAAAGCGCATATTTCGGAAGACCATATTTTGGCCCCTAGGGGGTGCTGCACCCCCAAATTTTTACACGCGCTAGAGAATCACCAAGTCTTACTAGCGCACCCCCCACCTGGGACGGGGGCCCCCTTACAACTTTTTTCAAAGGGGTCAAAAATCGGCTTAAAATGGAATAAATGAGCCATTATAACTTCGAAGTTAGGGGGTGTAGCCGACGAAACTTTGGCACTTGACGTGTCTCTAGGTGGGGGTGTTAACGCTAGTACGAAATTTGGGGGCACCACCCCCCTTAAAATTTGAGAGGGCAAAAAACGTCCAAAATTTAGTACGTTTTACGACAACTTTCAAGTTTGACCGCGAATATCTCTGAAACCGATTAAGATAGCGACAAAATCTAAATGGCGTTATCAAATATGGTTAATTCCGCGTTGAACAAAAAAACTGTGTAAACTTCGGTCTTTTACGAACCAAGTTATAATGGCTCATGTTGACCTTCCCTAAGTCGAATATTTCGGAAGATTATATTTCGGCCCCTAAGGGGTGCTGTGCCCCCAAATTTTTACACGCGCTAGAGAATGACCAGGTCTTATTAGTGCACCCCCACCGGGGATTAGGACCCCCTTACTATTTTTTTCAAATGGGGTCAGAAATTGGCTTAAAATTTAATAAAGGAGCGCTTATAACTTCGGAGTTAGGGGGCGTAGCCCGACGAAACTTTGGCACTTGACGTGTCTTTAGGTTCGGGTGTTAACGCAAGTACAACATTTGGGGGCACCGCCCCTTTAAAATTTGGGAGGACAAAAAACGTTCAAAAATCGGTGCGATTTACGACAACTTTCGAGTTTGAGCGCAAATATCTCTGGAATCGATGAAGATAGTGACAAAATCTAAACGGCGTTGTCGAGAAGGATCCTTTGGGCGTTGAACAAAAAAAATTTTGTGAAATTCCGTCCACTACGAACAAAGTTATAAGCGCTTATGTTGACCTACCCTAAGTCGACAATGCGCGTTCGGCGTATGCCAATGCATTTGAGTTCGGGCCACGTGACTTTGGTGTCGGGGAAATTTTACCCCCACCCCTAATTTCCCTCCAATCGGACTTAGGGCGCCGGGCGGACTCACGTTGGGCTTTGCCCCAAATTTCTAGTTATTTATAATATTAATTAAGAAAAAAAAATCAGCGATTGCATGTAATTTGTAACTGAAGTAATTAAAATTACATAATTTTTAATTTGTAATTTGGCCTTTGATTCCAAAGTAATTTGTAATTTAAATTACATTCAGTCAGTAATTTGTAATTTGTAATTGAATTACATTTCAGCCAGTAATTTGCCCAGCTCTGCCAACAGTAATGCATTACTGCTTGTCCATTGGTCATTTCGTCAACAAAAAATCTGAGCTAATGCTCATGAGATGCACAAAAGCCTATACCAATTTCTGTTCGCAGGTTGTCTTGCTCTAAATCCATCCGTTTCATTGCAATTCATTTTTCTGCAGCTGAAAATGGCAAAAAATCACTAAAACTCCCTATTTTGGAGTTCAATGTCATTCAAGGTCATCGATATTGATACTACTAAAAAAATGTCACCAGCGCTTGTTATGCTAAGCAGTTTGTCTGTGCCTATCTAATAATAATAATATGGTTTATTGTGTATGGCAGCCGTTTTCACGCTACACAATCATTGAAGCCAATAGCGGAAAAATAACCATTTTTTGTGGGGGCACCCCTGTATGGCACCCTGTCCGCAGGCCTCGTTGAACGTAGAGGGTCAAGACTCAGATTGCTAAAATCTATGTTTAATGCTAAAAACTTGTTATGCAAGTTGTCTTGGTCTACTGCGAGCCATTTTGGCGCAATTTGCTCTTGAATTGTGTGAAGCAACTCAAATTTGCAAAAAAAACCTATTTCAGGGGTTAAGGTCATTCAACGTCATTGATGTTGACACCGCCAGTGCTTGTTATGCTAAGCGGCATGTCTGTGCCTATATGCAACCATTTTCATGCTAGACAAGCCAATAGCGGTAAAATAACGTCTTTTTAGGGGGGGTCCGCTATAGCGAAGGGCGGCCATAGAAAAAGCACGGCGGCTTTCGCTATGGCGACAACAGCCTTCCATTCCTCTGGGGTAATTAAATCGAGTACCGACCTGTATGGCTAGAGTTAAGGCAAAGCAAGTTCAGCCGCGTTGAGTGCCAACACTGTGATCCCTTATGGCAGGTGACGTGCCGTAGCTTCGCGATGGGTTGACCGTAAGAAGCTAAACACAACGTTTAACCTTTGTTACATGCAAATTCATAAATTGTTTTGAAGGATTCTTTACAGATGTAAAAAAAACAGTTGGGCAACCTTTGCACTGTCTGCGAGACTGTCGGTGCTGTTCCAATGACCACCAGTGACTATGGCGCTACCCAGTATAAATTCATTACTGTAGACGGCTAAGCTACATCTTTTACATTTCACAAGGTAGAAAGAATTAAGGCAACAATACTAAGATGAGGTGGGTAACCTTTGCATTGTCTGTTAGACTGCCGGTGCTGAGCCAATGTCCATCAGCGTCCATGGCCTGATGATGTCCATGGAATGATGCAACATCATCATAGTCCGCTGCATAGTCCGCTGCTGCTGCTGCTGCTGCTGTACCAACTGAGGCTGAGATAAGGCCGCGCTGTACGGCTGATGACAAAGATAACACTTCACCCGTGGATGGGTCGCGATATGTCCCAGCTTCTAGGTCTATCAGCCCTGCCTTCACGGCTTCCGTCAGCGACACCTGCGAACACATGCCATTTCTCAAGATAAAGTAGCAACAGTATTAAGGTGAGGTGGATCACAGTATTTGCCACTAACCTCTAGGTCAATTAGTCCAGCGTTCATTGCCTCCATTAACAATAGCTGCAAACACAGAAAACTATGACCTCAGCATTTCACACAGTAGTGTAGCGACAGTATTATGGTAAAGTGGGCCAACCAGTCCAGCGCTCAATGATTCCATCAATGACAGCTTAAAACATGGCAGGAAACACACAACTTTGGCATTTCATAAGGTAGTGTAGAAACAGTATTAACTATTAAGGTGATGCGCATTGCGCCGAACTGACACGGCCTCAGTGCTGGGCAAATGTAATATGCCACAAAGAAAAGATAAAAAGCCCTTCCCATAAACCAATGAGCAGAATGGCAACATATGAATATATTTATATACAAAATACAGCCGATACAAAACGCCAAAAACAGAATACACAATGCAAAAGTTAATGTACGCTTGTACCGTGATGCAGTCCAAGTTGCATCATTTTGTCTAACTGTTATAAAGCGTTAATTGGATTAATCAAATGCTAATTTGTCAATATTTATCAATCTTCTGCTTGCACTGTGTCTCAAAAAACGTCACTTTGTCATTTCTACATCTTCACGAGATATTAACCGACTTTCAAAATTTTTTTTACTAGCACACTCCCTAGACAATTGGCAATAACACGATTGCAGAATACTCCACGACACCTTGACTGTGTCGCTACACTACCTTGTAAAAATAGATGTAAGAAAACCTAACAATAATAAGCAGCAAGCATGTTAAATGAAAGACACGTTAGTCAGAAAACGCAGTAAATATCTGTATGATGCTAAACTGTGTTAGATTCGTCTCTTTGGATATCTGGCGTGTTGATGTTGCTGACTGGCCATTAACAGTGATAAATCAAATATGCGGCATCGGTATAAAGAGCAGTGTATGTTTTGCTAAGTAGCAGGGTAATTACAGAATAAAGGTAAAGTGGTGGGCATAATTTTACTTTTATGCGCTATGAATTTCTTGACGTAACGGTATGAAAATGGTTAAAATTGGTGCACATTCACAAAAGTTATCGCAAATGTATGTGTGCACTTTTTTGAACCACCCTGTAAACTATAGCGGGTCGGTGGGCGGGCGCACCTGTTTGCCTGAGGTCGGATCCCAGACGCCGGTGATAGCAGATGGCTTCACCTCTCCAGTCCATCCGATGGCAGTGTAAGCTCCGGCTGGCAGGTCGTCATAGTCGGCCTCTGCTATTATTGACCCGCTGATGAGGTTCCGTTCAATTGCTTCATGGATTGGTATTTTCTCGCCGGTCACCGGGTCAATATACACTCCCTGCAGCCAGCGATCGGCAAACGTTAAGTAGAAAATTGTAAACTAACAGCTAAATTAATTCACTTTAGCTAAATTGATATTTGTTACAATGAAATAGTCTAGTAAAACACTGGTTTTAGATCACAAATGAGGAGTGTAATTTTTAAAAAAACCAGTAAAATCATTTCTATGACTTGACTGACTCCAAGATATTGTAGGACTGACTTTTAGTGAATTGAGAATATAGTAAATGTCGCAAAAGTAAATAAATATAAACTCATAAATTAAAATGGTGATTTCTACATTTATGCATTTTACTTTATAAGTACTCAAAATGTTTAGATTTTTCTTAAACTGTTGGTTTACTTGTAGCCAATATGAACAGCATTTTTCGGTTGCATTGTTGCACAGATTAACTACAAAATTAGTTAGTGAAAAAGTGTAATTAATAATTATTAGCTTAGTTAACTATAGTGGCAAAGTAGTTGCTAATAGTTTAGTTAAATTTCTTTAGTTAAAATTTGTACATAGTTCAGTTAATTATTTAGTTAGTGGCGCACAGTAACCTGCAGCTTGTTAATGAGTCCTCTTCTCTCGGCTTCGACTGGATCAAACTCTTTGCCCGTTCTTAACACAGTAAACAACACAGTATTTTATTAGTCACATGTGACAACCACATAATAAAAAAAACTAGACACTAAGCCCTGGTAACTAACTACATCGTGGTAAATAAAACAAGTAATTTGAGCAAAGCTCATGTAACGCGCAATAGCAGCGGTCCTGCCACCTTGGCAATCAATGTACAGCAATAATATAATAATGCATCTTAAAAGAGTACTAAAATTTGTGGCCTCCGTATGGAAGACTCCTTGAATTTAGGAGATCCAAAATTAGATTGTTAAAAATGGACTTGCTTTCTGGAAATGTTGGAAGTCAAAGTTTAAAGTGAGAAAAGGCAAGATTTTCTGATCGATGGTACCAGTACCACCGAGGAGATCACAGACAAATTTGTGGAATATCTTAAGCAGATTGGCTGCAATCTGATCGAGGCTGGCAATCAGGCTCTGTTTGACAAGTATATTAGTCGACGCGGAAGCTGCGTTGGTACTCGTCATAGTATGGTCTTTGAATTTGATGCCGGTTTATTTATTTATTTAAACAATTCACAGTAACTCAAATTAGAACAGGAAGACAAGCAAACACCAACTAACTAGTGCAGACACTGAGAAAACTGCAAAGATGCCAATGCTATATACGCTAACAGACACCTTTAAAAACAAGACAAACAAATATAAAATGTACACGGAAAGCTAAGTATGCAATAGTTGTTTTACACATAATACAAAAACTGAGTGAGGTCTGATTTTTTCATCAGAGACCTAAACTTTTTAACACTGTTTAAGTCATTTGCAGTCATATTAAGACTATCCCATGGAGCAACAACACGTACACAATAGAAGTGCTTTTCGTAGAATCGGTTTAGTAGAATCTGTCATCAGCGGTATGAAGTGAGGTAAAGCGCCATGATTGGACGGTTTATCTGCTGAGCACTTACAGTACAGCGGGGTCAAGGGGTCAGGGGTCATGGTCAGGGAGTCAGGGGGCAAGACCCCCCTGAAGCTGAAGTACTTTTGGTTTTTGGACGTTCGATGGAAGCCGCAAATTTGCCCAGTTTTCTAAAGTTTGGAAACGCAAAAAAAATTACATGTAGATACTTGTGTTATCTCTGCAAAAAATCATAGGTGGCCATGAAACTGGGGGAGGGGGGCAGCAGCAAAACTGGGGGCCTCTGCCACCCCCCCCGGCCCGGGCCTAAAACCGCCACTGAACACATACCAAGTTATAATTGATATTCAAAATGCCCGCTCTTGGCCTTAACACAAGTTCTTAGCCGCTTACGCCACTGATCAACTGTCCAGTCAATAAGCGACTGTTCCAGGTTATGCCAAGTGGCTGTGAGCTTTTCTCTTAGTTCAGCACGACGCGATCCATTAAACAGGAAAGATAAGTAAGTAAGATTATTCACAAATCACGTATTGTGCCAATAATCACAGTGTGCAATGCAGCCACGAGTATTTATATAAGCAGACCTCGGGTCTCGGACGCCAGTAAGCAGATACATGTCAAAATGAGCGTGTTTGGTTGGCAGAGCGTCCACTGGTTCCGTGATAACAAGTCCCAGACGAATCGCTTCATCAATAGCAAGCAGCTCGTCGGTCTTCATGTTCCAATAGGTGCCGCTGGCCTAAAGCAGATGACACACGATCGATTTTATCGGTCAACTTTTGTGGGCGTGGCTTTAGTTGCCCGAGAAAATCGGCCGATAACACGATCGTTGAACCCAACGAGCTATAAATAAATAAATCGATAAATAAAGCGATAAAATCCGTCTGCAACTTCGTACGATATCGGCCTTACGAATACACAAGTTTGTGCAGTAAATTAGCTAAAAATTTCATTCATATTAATCAACATTTTACTGACTGTGTTTCACGGAACACACTGCCGTGCATCAGTTGGTGCCTGTTTTTAACCACGTATCCACGCACTTGCTCAGTATGTAGCTATAGTTTTTTAAAAGTTAAGTTTTGTTAAGTTGTTTTTACTTTTTATCTTTCAAACAATTATGAGACATTTCTTCGTTTGAAGGTATTGTGTATCTCGTGTTTGCTTTGTTAAAGTTGCATCTGTCAACTTTACATTAAACGAATATATGACGATGATGATGATGATGATTTTTCACAAATAATATTTTACAAGGGAATGCAGCGACATTTTTTACACATGGTACCGTACAGTAAGTGGCCATAAGTGAGTAACCAACCAGCAAAAATTCGTGTGCGTTACCAAAACATTGTCAGCAACTAACATTTGAGCATACACTTCCAATATTTGATCACTTTGGCTATTTATGGATTTCATTCAGTTACATTACCTGAGCATGTACTGATATGAAAATGACGTCATTGTGTGCGTAACTGTATTTACAGTGGGTAGATAATTGTGAACGGGTAAGGTAACAAGAAATTTGAGCTAATGCTCACGCAATGCGCGAAAGCCTATAGCAGTTCCGGTTCAGTAATTTAGCTCAAAAATTGGGGGGTTTACGCTAAGTTAATATACAAATATCAAATTCTCTATCTGGATCGCATAACGATAGTTCCGTGGCGCCACCTTGTGAATGATATAGACTTGTGTCGCAGCCCGAAATCGCTAAAAATCCATAAAACCCCCTATTTTGGCGTTCAAGGTCATTCAAGGTCACTGAATTCGGCGCCAATCGAGAGCCAGTGTACGACTTCCTATTAGTGATTAATAGTAACTTAGGCCCTATCTTGCACCGTTACTTTTGATAAATGTACAAAACATTAGTTTATACACTTGTTAACGGCAACATTTAAGGACTTGCACATCGAAAACAGCAAAAATTACAAAAGGTGATATTGCCCGCATCACACTGAC
>Ga0056128_1001872_pt1 | contig 24351 bp, 16 predicted proteins | sample WorMetLIZISLAND2_FD_71113 | JGI IMG/M metagenome (GOLD analysis project Ga0056128, IMG submission 71113) | Marine gutless worms symbiont microbial communities from Max Planck institute for Marine Microbiology, Germany - Olavius geniculatus... ... | reverse complement strand
CCAGGCACAAATCTGACGTTACAGAAAGATCCTTGCAGTTAAATGTTGGTCGCTTGGTGCAATGGTCTATAGCGGTGGCCTACTGTGGTACAGCATCGGAATCCTCTAAGTAGCCGAAAAATTGCTATGGATTCCACATTCGCTCACAGCAGGCAACACTAAGCAAACAGCTCAGGTCAACTCAGCCTCCTGTCCTCAACTATCACGTGTTTTTTACGCATGTGCATTAATTTTTTTAACGCGCGTTAATTTTTTTAATGCGCGTTAATTTATTAACGCATTAATGCGTTAATTAACACGTCAACTGTGACAGCTCTAATAAATACACATTTTGTCTATGTACTGCTGCAGTTGATGGCAAATCTCTTTTGTCAGTGCCACTTAAGTTTATTAATTATATACTGAAATTTTTGGCACTGCTGTTTGTTTTCGAGGCACTTCGAGGACTAGGCCACGTCCTCAAGGACACATCGCAGGTGTTTGCAGTTGAACAGTTGAAGTTCTGGTAGCTAATTACCTGCATGATGATTGCTTACAATCCAGGGGACAACTTTTCTGCACAGCCCAGAAATATCAGAGAATTTATCAGCTAGCAGGGGAATATTAGATACCCCAAAAGTCAGGTATGTAGTTATGGTTTCAGGATAGAATTTATCAGTCACATTTAACCTATATTATGACTGCATTACTCCACAGTGAACAAAATTATGTATTGTATGTGGTGAAAACGTTGTGTAGCCAGAGAAAATTAGGCAAATAAAAACTCTTCATTGCTAATGTTATGAAGATGAAGTTATTTTACCTCAAAATGTTCCGGATATTTTAAGAAAATTCTCTGCTATAAACCAACATCCTTAATTATCAACATTGCATTGATTGTCACTGTATTATTGTGCTGTTACTGTAGCTTTTTCAGTTTGCATGAAAAGAGAAATTGCAAGGTGAGAATGAGCACTGCAAAGAATCAGGGGAAAAGTATTGTACATATGGATGGCAAACAGTTTGATTACTGTATGTTGTTGATGATATTTTCAGAGGTTTGGACTGGTCAAATACGGAGCCCAGTGTTGCAGCCACCTGCGCAATGGATGCTTTTACCTATCTGTGGGACATTCGGTCAGCTTTGTTTGCTATCTTTTGTGTTAAGAACAGTATATTAACAGTAGTAAAGAACAGTTTTTTTTGGTGTATTGGTGCTGTTTGTTACATGACTAGAAGTGTGTATGGCATGCAGAAATTTGTGCTTTAAAAAATCCAAAAGTTTACTTATGGTTATGGAGCTCACTCTAATATGATGTATCTCTGGAAAAGTTGGTTGGCTGAACAAAGTTTAAAAGTAGCGGTTGTTGCTGTAGTAGTAGTAGTTGCTGTGCAGCAATTGTTGGAGTTGTATTGATCCCATAGTACACCATGAATTTCACTTGCTTGCTTACTTAACGTGCTTCACAAAATACACCCAACTTGCGTCATGCCCGTGGTTTATGGGATCATATTATTTGCCAGAGGTTATCATTTGCTAGATGGCTCTGCTTATTACTGCCCGCAGAACCAACTGGTGCTGCCTGCGGCAGTGCTTGGCCAGTCTTGAGCAGGTCTTGATAGTTTTGTTCATTGTGCGATATGTAGTGATTTAAGAAGGCCAGCTGTGTCGCTGCGTTCAGTTGGTGAGTTTGTCCGTTTGCTTGTCTGTTTATCAGTCATTTGTTGTGATGTTTTACAGCTCTGTAATCTGCGGATTGTGCGGAAGTTGTTTTAAAATGAAAAATTTTATTTTTCTAGTAAGTTATCAAGTAAGTAAGTAAAAGTTAAATTTTTGCAACACTGTTCAGTTTTTTATTGGGTGGCTTCCAGAATGCTGTTTTGTCAGCAGAAGAATAAAAATTGGCAGTTTTTTTCATGTGCAGGCACATTATTATATGTTTTTGTTTTGTTGATTTTTGCTGTTTAATGACAGCTTAGATTACAGAATGAAACACAGTTACTGACTGTTTATTATTTAGTCTTGTAGGTTCATGTTTATGATCTCAGCACTGTGCAGGTTTCTCAGCCTGCCCACTCCAGATTAAGTTAAGGTAAGATAGGTTCATGCGCTCTGAAGAAGACGGTGATTAATGTTTGTTAAGTTGTCAACATTGTGTCTAGCTTAGCCTAAGTCATTCACATTTATGGAGCAAATGTTTACTCAGAATTTGTCAATTAACTTTTTTATTACGTGCAACAGCATGTAATGCTTCGCACGTCTTAGCCATTGTCTAGACGTCTGTTTGTTTGTCTGTCCCTTGAGCCTATTAAAATGGTGCAAGCTAGAATCATGAAATTGTCACTGTAGGCTGCCACAAGGAGTCTAGTTTTTTGTGACAAAATTTTGTGCCCCTGTGTGAGGGGGTTTCTCTTGAACGAGGACGTCAAAGAGGGGAACCCCCTCTAAAAAGGCGTTATTTTGCCATTATTGGCTTGTCTACTGTGAAAACAGTTGCAAATAAGTACAGACATGCTGCTCATTATAACAAGCACTGGTGACAGGATTTTTAGATTTATGAAGATCGATGACCTTGAACGACCTTGAACCCCCTCAAAAGGGGTTTTAATGAATTTTTTGCAGTTTTTTTAGCATAGAACATACATTTTTAGCCATCTGAGGAGTTCGTTCCGACCTCTTAGGTTCAAGGAGTCTTCCGTGCGGAGGCCTTGAATTTGGGTACTTCTTCAAGATGCAGTACACAGCACACTGTACACTGAATATGTATTGTACACTTGTTGCCCAGATGGTAGGACCGATGCTGTCGCATATCACATGAGCTTTGCTTATATTACTAGTGTTTACTGTTTTTTTAACAGCTAATGACATTGTTTATTATTAACTTCAGTAATAATTTGCATGGTTTATTAGGCAAGTTCTCTGTTAGCAGTTTGGCTGTCTTTGTGCCTCAATTGTTAATGGTTGATAATGTTGTTACTGTAGAGGTCATTAATACATTAATGTCTGTGTGTCTGGACAGTGGGTGCATCTCGTGTGAAGTGGAGTAAATCCAACTTGTTGGCTACTGCTCACGACAGTGACATTCGGATCTGGGATCCTCGAGTATGTGACGTTTGTGTGTTAACTTTTGAGTAAAACCACTGCTTGTGCTTTTGCTGCTGCTAACGGTAATGCTAAAGATCCACGGCTATTTTTGCAACAGTTTTTGTCAGTGTGTCAGTCTACACTGTGTTTCATAAAAAAGGTACCCTTTTTTTCATAATTCAGTCAAATGCTGATCAATTTGCACGAAATTTTTACCAGATGTAGCTAAGGAAATACTAATTCAAACTGTTTAGACAAAATGTGGTTGTTAGTTAAATGTTCTTTGCTAGTCGTGATGTAATGCTGACATCATAGTGTGCCGTGAGTACAAATTGGCTTGTTGCAACCGGTGCTGACAGATTTGCTGAATCGCTGCCCTGCGTCGATGGCAAACTTTATCTGGTTTATTGATGAGAAAATGTTGAAATGTTTCAGCCACAAAAATGCCCAAAACGATCACTTTCATACACTTGTGCAGATAGTTTAACTTTTACACCTTCCAGCAAGACAGTGCACCAGCACGCGCCACTTGCGAGATGGTTAAGTTTTTGGATTGCAAGATGCCTGATTTTATGCCCCCTGTTGCTTAGTGCTGGTACGATGAACATTTTTCATCAGTAAACAAGATAAAGTTCATCATCGAAGCAGACAGAACCAATTGAGACAAGCCAGTTTGTACATGCGACACATTATGACGTCAGCATTACATCATGACTAGCAAAGAATATTTAACTATATTTAACTAACGGCCACATTTTGTTGAAATATTTTGAATTAGTATTTCTTCAGCTACATCTGGTAAAAATTTTATGCTAATTGATCACCATTTGATTGAGTTGTAAAAGAAACAAAAAGAGTGCCTTTTTATGAAACACCGTGTATAATTGTGTAAAGCATTCCTTCTAATAATGACAGTGATTATAATAAAATGGTTAGTATTAGTAATGGTACGAGGGTCATCCCAAAAGTTTCCGGCTTTGACATATTGGACAACGATATTTTTCACAGTCTACACATCGGTGAAACGTGCATTCTTTACTGAATCGTATGAGTCTGCTGTGGATATGACGTCTTTGTAATTTATGATGTCACAGAGAATTAAATAGAAACAATTTTTAGTGTCAACAAATGAGGCTTGAGTTATTCATCATTGTGGATAGCTTACACCATCATGACCAGATTTCAAATTCTAAAACAGATAATAGTCACTGAAGGTCAGGTCATTGCTGAGTGCAGAGTGGTCTTAGCGTACAAAGTCACAGTCGTGAACTGCCAGCTGAGTAACTGTAGACTTTAGACTGGACTGCAGTGCTGAAATTAGGGGAGTGTGCATAGGGCTTTCTCCCAGACCCCTGTTCATCAGGGGCCCATGTAACTACTCACAAATTTTGCTTTTTCTTTTAATAACACAACTGATATAATTAACAGTTAAATTTTAAATCAGATTTTTTTGATATTGTCAAATATTGGCATTTTATCGTATTTTTGCTGAAATGCCCTTATTTGTGGCCCCACAAATTAGGCAAATATATATTTACAGACACAAATTAAAAACTTATATTTCATTAACATAATTGTCAGGGCTTTCATAAAATCAGATGCCATGGAGCCCCACTTTGGTAAGTCGAGCTACAGACTGAAAAAGTTTCATGCAACTACCAGCCTGATTCAAACGCTGTTTGCGTTAGTGCACCAAATCATTTCATCTTAATGCTCCATGAATTCATAAATTACAATGACGTCACTTTCACAATCTGCTCACACGAATACACAAGGCAGGTACTTTTTACTGATATATAGACAATATAAAGTTTTTGTCCAGTATATTGAAGCTCAGAACTTTTTGAATGCCTGTCGTACTTGCATGAAGTCGTGATTGACTCGAATGCTCTTATTTGCGGCTAACGCAAATATAGATTGTTGTATATTCACATATGCAAATGAGAAATTCACAAAGGTATTTGTTAGGGCTTTCACAAAATCAGATGTCACGGGCTCCACTTTGGTAAACCTAGCTACAGACTTGAAAATTGCCATGCAACAGTGAGCCTGATTCTAAGCTTTTTGCGTTAGCACTCCAAATCGTTTCAGTTTAGAGCTCTATGTCATCATAAATTGCAACGACGTCATATTCACAACCGACTTGTTAGAGTTTGTAAAGAATGCATGTTTCACTGATGTATAGATTGTGGAAAATATTATTGTCTAATATGTCGAGGCCTGAAACTTTTGGGCTGACCCTCGTAGGTTATGTGCTTTTGATACCACTGTGTTTGTGGTTGTAGAAAGGTTCGTCTGCTGTACACTACATATCAGGTCACATGAGCAAAATCAACGGCATTGATTGGTTTCCATTTAATGACAGCCATTTTGCCACATGTGCACACGACTGTTGTGTTAAGGTATGTTGCTATGTTGCAGTGTCGCAGGTTTGTAATGTCGGCATTATTAGTGTTGATAGCTGTATAAGTGAAACTGTGCAAGGCGATGGATAACAGAAACAGACTAACAGATCATGCTGATAGCAGTGCATTTCTTTAGGTGCCTCAAAGACAAGAAAAGTCAGTCTTACTCATGACCAATACTGAATTTTTTGTCTTCAATTTTGGATTATTTGGTCTTGAAAAAGTCTTGTTTACACCAGTTTCTGGTAGAATAATAGAATAATAGAAAGTATATAGAGAAATGCAAAGGTCATAGAATTGTTGGATATTTGTTGACTATAAAAGATGGCTTGGATATGTTGAACTAAAAAACTCTTAATTGATGGAATTAACTAATTGGGTTCAGTGATGTATCATGTTGGAGATTAAGCTAACTAAACAGAGGAGATATCTGAGAAAGATTTGGTTAGCTGGAGTTACAGAGAACAAGAGTATGAAACATATTTTTTAAAAATGCCACTTTATACATTTACAGATCATTTAGTGTTTGCTGTTGTTGATTGGACAGCTCAGGAAAAGCAACCAGCAGTTGGAAGTTATGCCATGATAGTCTTGTGAAATTTGCTTTTATACCTTGAACTGGCCAACTGAACTGGAACTAATTAACAGAAACTCTGCTTTTATTGTACCTTGCAATATCGTGCACCCTACATGTGTTGCAGTGGCTGTAAAATGACAATGTTGTTAATTGTAGTTTTGGGATGTAAGTCAAGCGAAGCAGTGCACTGATAAACTCAAGACAGTGGCACCTGTTTGGCGTGCTAAATACACGGTAAAAATATCTGCGTTATTCTTGTAGTATCATATGTTTTTGTGTTTTTGCTAGTTACTGTACATGTTTAGCTGTATAGTTGTTTGTTTTATTTGCTTGTCACACATCATCAAGGTTCAGGAAGTTACACTTGACAATGCTGGAGACGATACGAGAAAACTGAGGGAGGGGAGATATGGAGTCGTTTGCAGCTGTTGTGCTGGACAGACTTTCGTCGGGTAGTGATGTCGACATGCCATGCCAACGCTTGTTGTCGATGCCATTTTAACTGTGTTGACAAATGGTTTTACATTGGTGTCTGTGTCACTAGCTGTTTCTGAGTAGACGAAGTTAACAGTTTTGGAAACATGGTCTGTGTTTTCAGCCATTCGGTCGGAGTCTGATGACGATAGTTTTACCACAGCTACGACACAGTGATAGCAGTTTGGTTATCTGGAGTCTTTCTAATACTACTACTAACAACAACAACAGCAGCAACAACAACAACATCAGTGCCAAGCACAAGCAGCCGGTACATGAGTTCACAGGATTCACCGACATCTTGCTCGATTTTCACTGGAGACCAACAGGCAAAGGAGGTCGGCGACTGCTTCTACATGAACGTTACTTTGTGATTCATCAGTTTTTTGGTTTTTAAACTTTTTAGTTTTTGGTTCTTTGTTTGTCTTTCATTATTAGCTGACCATACTTAGGTAACGGTTGAGCTTTTGATATGTTTGTCATTTGTCTGCATGGATGTATTGTGGCTAAGCGGTAAGTCATAAGGTACCATTGGATAGGGCACTGGCGACTTCCTATAGGCTGTCAATAGTAACCATGTCTTCATCTTCAGCAGTTTGGCCGCAGTTTTCAATGGAAAGTTTTAAGCTATAAGTGGCTGTATCATGGAAAAGGTGAGATATCGGGCCAAGATTGCTATTGATCACTAATAGAAAATCGCATACGCCTTCTCAGATGAGATGGAAATCATCGAACTTTGATAACCTTGAAGGTCACTGACTGTCAGTATGGTCAGTGTTCTTAGCGACAGATGGGCTTCTTGTTTTGTCAGTTGTATGTCAGGAGGAAATTTAATCTAATTTTCTACATTTTGTTGCTGATGAATCGTAAGTCAGGGCACTTAGTGGAACTCAGTCACTGTGATCGTTGGATGTTTCATTTCTCGATGTGCCTTTCAGATGGACAGACATCGATAAATGATCATTTGGCTGCACTGCAAATGCACCTTGGAACTCTGTGACACTTTGTATTTAAATCTAGATTAAAAGCTTGCTTGTTCAATACTGCATATAAAACTAACTTGCCTACTCCACCAGTGCTTTTAAAGTTATGGCACTATGGTGCTGTACAAATGTTTTGCTATTATTATTGTTCCGTGAAGCGTGAACATGACCTGTAGTGTATGTGGCATAAAGAGTTGGGTGATTATGTTGCAAAAAGTGTAAAGAATTGCATGATTTTGTTGCATGTTCAGAGCATGACATTGTTGCTTGGTCACGTGATCAGACACTACACATGTGGTCCATTAATCACTCTCTTAGACGGGTAACTATTGACTCACCAAATATTTCTTTTATGTGTCAGTCGCAGTCTAGTTTGTTATTTGAAATAATTGATATCTTTTGTCATTTGTGAAAAATTAGTGTGGCTGACTATTGGATGATCTTTGTAGTGTGGCTCTTATTTCCAGAGCTGGGTTTTAGCCAGCAGCATAAATCAGTTGTAAGATCAATTTCTACTTAATGGGCATTCCCCAGGCATCGTCATCTTGCCATTTTGTGGTATTTGCCATAGCAGAGATAGCTGTACATGTAATGTAATTTAAGGTGAACTTTCATGCTGTCTGCGGCTATGTCATGGATTTCTGTGGACACAGTCGCAGTATATTCTGTGTCATATAATACAGAAGCAGTTTGCTGTTTTATTTCATCGTACTTAGCTTACCACAGATACTTTGAAACTTATCGCTTCTGTAGCTTTGACTCGTGGCAGCGTGGCCTGTGTCTGGGACTCGGCTTTTGAACACGACCTGGTTTCTGTCAGTACAAGTTACTAATGCTACTAAGTACACCGTGGGCCATAAAAACGTGCCACTTTACTTTTCAGATTTCTTTCACTGGCACACTCTGCAGACAATTTGCAATAATATGATTATTATATATCCCACCACACGGTAAATGCATTTCTACACTAGCTTGTGAAATATAAATGTAAGCAAAAACTGACATGATAATAACAAAAGTTAGGTAAATGTAAAAAATCTGCTTTAGACCAACATTGCGATGAATGATTCGTATGACACTAGACTGTGTTATACCCACACAGTGTAGTGTCATAGGCCTACAGACCATTCACTGCAATGTTGGTCTGAAGTGTTTTTTTTTAATTTTACCAAAATGTTTGTTTGTTATTATTGTTATGTATGAATATTTCATTGATATTTTACAAGGTAATGTAGAAATGCATTTATGGTGTGGTGGGATCTATAAAGACCCAGCATTTATTTGTGACCCGGCTTCAATTCGGGGTTTTACAGATAACTGTGTACATGTAACGTAATGTGATGCAGCTGTGCAGTGATGCGGTGGAGCTATGCGGTGACACGGTTATCCCCGTAGACTCGGTGTCACGTGACCGAGTCAACAGCATGCCGTCACGTGATGCTAGCTCTCTTGTCTCGCAGCTGAAACCAGATATCATCACATTGACTCGGACTCCGGAACCACCACCACCTTGGGACATGTTATCTCGCAGTGCTGAGCTGATAGTCACAAATGCACCCAGCTCGGCTGGTATTCACACCAGTTCAATCCCATCAGTTGTAACACCGATGTTGTCCCACGAAGCGCTTAGCACCGGAGCTGCGTCAAGTCGAGTTTCGCAGATTTCGATGGCAGGTCAACAGCGTCCAAAGTCTTTGGACCAGGAATTCACCCTCCTGAATCTGGATATTCCAAACGTCACAATTCATGGCGTATGTACAGTAGTTGATCTGTTAGTTGTAATGATATGAGCAAATAGTAACAGCCTTGTTGCATTGGAACATGCTTTGCTTTTAGTGAACGAATTGATAACAAGAGTTACTACAAAGTTGACAGTGAACTGCGAAAATAGTTCAGAACATGATCTTCTGAAGAGCCAGGTTTTAAGCCATTAGCATCTGTTTGGCTATGTTTACATTTTATTTGATCTGTGGGCATAATCAGGTTTGCTGATTTGTTTCTGCTAAGATTGAATACTTGCTTCTGCTTAATAAAGTTGCAAGCTATGGATGTGATTTTACACCATACTGGTTAGTACATTACTGTGCAGTTCGAGAGATCTCGTCTTTGTGTTCGATATTGTATGTTCATTAGAGTAATTAATTAGCTGACTGTCAGTGACTGTTTGCTGTATTTGTTTTAACCATTAGTTGTTGCGTTTCGATAGATATCTTGTGCTGCAAGTATGCTTGGGATTTGATGTGCATCTTGTGTTTTTCCGTTGTAGATGGATGTGGAGCGTCGGTCGTGTGAAGTGACGGCAGTTTGTGGAGTGTTTGAGGTTAATCTGTCCATGCATTTCCCGGACAATTATCCAAACAATTCAGCGCCGACTTTTGTGCTTCACCGTGATACGACCGTTGATGATGCCACGCAGTCAAAGCTTATCAAGGTCAGTGCGTTTTCGCTATTTTTCCGACAGCACTTGAGGAATTTGTGTACTATTATGTTCAAAGTTACTGTGTACTTAAATCATTTGGTATGTATCAGATTAGAAAAAAAATTCTATTAGTGCATTGTGATTAGTCTGTATGTGCTGTGGTTCCTCTTTGCTGAGTTGTCAATTTTGCTAGTTTTTTGTGTTCATTTATTGCAGTTCATGGAGGCAGTGGTTAGATTTCTTCATATTTTGAACTACGTCAACCAAACAGGAATTAATAATATCACTGAAGGATAAATTGACCAATATGGTCAAGCCTGTACAGCCATTTAAGGGTAGACTGTATTGTTGATTCAATTAGGTGTCGTGTAGAATGTACATATAAGTATAGCTTTAGTGTCATGGTCTGTAGTGGTGGTGTGAGCACAGGTGTTGCAGAATACAGCATTACAGCATGTGCGTCACAATCGATCGTGCATTGAGCCCTGCGTCAGGCAACTCATCATCTATCTTGACTCACTCAAGGTAGTCGTGAATGTGTCAGGCTGAACTGTCTCCTACGTCAGAATAAAGTGTTGACCTATTTTCATCGTCATAGTACTTTGTAACTTGTGCTTATCCATGTTTTTTTCGTAGCACAGTTGTGATGCTGTTGTTAAGTGATGTTGCTTGTTATTACTACTGTGGCATGCCCTGTTTCTCAGTATGTCACATTTGTGCACCCAGCCAAAGCTGTCGGAAGGAGATGTTATTCACCAGGGACATTTGTGGGGGTTTTGAAAATTGGACAGAGGCGTGGTCCCACCATGGGATAGTGAGATTCGGGGATTAGGACCCCCAATCAACATTTTCTACTGCTCAGCTCAGAAGCTGTTATTCATTTTACCATCTCAAGGATGTTGGAAGACTGTATCTACCTGTTCGACTGTTACTTACTGAAAAGGTTTACCTGTCTGCAGTCATTCATCAAAGTATTAAGTAGGTTTGGCATAGAGTGACTTTGTTGGTTAAGACTGGCGTATATCAGTTGCAGATAAACTGGCATGGGTGCCACAGTGATGCTACCTAAATGTCTCAATGCCTAATGACGTTGGCTGTTTTTGTAGCAGCAGTGACTACATAATCAGTGTTGGATATGTAATTTTGTTGCTGTTATGTACGTAGGACGAGGCGTCGGAACAAGCCAGCAGCTGTGAAAGTCCTCCGTACAGTTCGCGTTCCACTCAGCGCCATTCGGTCACACTGAGAACACCGAGCTTTCTCTCCGTCTGTTCACTGGAAGTCCTACACAATGAGTCCGTCCCATTTCCACGGACATCTGGTGCTCGATTTTGTGGAGCCGGTGTGTATATGTTTCTGAAAAGCCAAATCTCTTCAACATTTGCTGCTATTTATTGTTGCACAGAAGCTTGTAGTTTGCTTTCAGCATAGAGAGTTTTTTGCGTCATAAGTGTTGTGGAAAATGAGTAATCTTGGCATTAGTTTGTGCTCTACAAGAGCTTTTCATTTTAGGCTGAGCATAAGGTTGTGTCTGTTGTCTGTAACTCATGTATTGTGGCTAGGTGGTGCATTTTACTGGAAAGCTGTTCAAACAAGTAAATAGGATTGCCTGATGGCTACTTTGTGGGACCAAGTCAGATTTCCTTTGTAATCTCCCACTGTTTTAAATGGGCTTCAATTTATTTATAATTAATATGATGTAGTGGCTGGCAAGATGATCGTGTGTGACGTTTGTTATACTAGCATTGATCATACTGTTCTAGAACAGCTTTGAAGTAGCATGTATAGAACTGTGGTCACCACAGGGTAATCGCTTTCTCTTCGCGACCAGAAGTCAGATGTTGGCCTTCAGATATAGGCAGTACAGTTGGCCTTCCCTAGTGACAGCTGGGCTTTTTGTAGTAAAGTACGAATGAAAGTTTAAACTAGCTGTTGCAAGAGAGAATTTTGTTGATGTCATTGATTGTGTTGTCCTGTCAGGTTATCTGGTTTGCTTCACACGACGTATCATAGAGGTGCAGGGTGATCCAATGCGTCGGTCACCTTCAGCCATTGACCTTGCTCCGACTCCACGGTTTGTACTAGCATTTAGTTTCGTTGTGTCATCTGATCATTGTTGTCATTTATTTATCTACCTTTCTATATTCTGATTGATTTCGTTGATCGATCCATCCATTTATTCATTTGTGTATTTATTCATTTATTATGAAAGTTGTATAGTAATGTATGCACATAATAACAGTGTTTTAGCTGTAGTGCTGTTGTTATTGTTTTGTGTTTTATGAAATTGGATCATATTTGTGTTGCTGCACATACAGTAAAACTTCGTTATAATGTACTTCTAGGGACCGGAAAAATTAGTACGTTATATCTGAGGTATGTTGTAACCAAAAAGAACATGTTCGTACTTCAATTAATAATTCAAATACATGTATTTCAAATGGACCTATCAACACGTCTGATTATTCTTTTAGTATACAGTCATTTCATTAATATTAGTCATTAGTCATTAGTATACAGTGATTTCATTAATAATTCTAACACATAGTCTGCAGAACAGCCTATGCCTATAGCCGGGGGTGGCATGGGCAACTGCTCTAAAATGCAAATTTGTGCTACAAAACTAACAAAATTTATACCGCTTCGTGCATTTTTTTATGCCCAATACATGTAATATGTTTGTGACCCCACTGGGAAGCTCACAATGCTCGCCCAGGCCATCAGCTGGTGGGGAGGTGGCCTTGTATGAACTGCCCCCTTTCAGATCCAATTGCTGGCTATGCCTGTGATCTTTTCTGTGTTTATGATCTCTTGCCACAACTTGGACCATTGTTCACAGATAGACCTCTCATCTGTTTGAGTTGCTAGTGCCAGTGTGTTAGTTTGAGTGTTGTTGTTTTGTTGTATTAGTAGTTGCTGTTGTCTAGTTGGTAGAATTATTTACGTCATATATATATTTTGCTGTGTGTGTATGTTAGATCAATGTCAGCATTGTCTCGACCTCCATCGCAGCTTGCGCCGACGTCCATGCGTGGATATGAGGCCCTCGCTAGTGCTAGTGTGTTAGCTCGCAGTCTACCATCTGACACCACTATCCCCTCCATATCTCAGTATTATAACTACAGCTATCAGGTACTGCAAATTGGTGGCACCATATATGATTAGTCGAATAATGTTTTACAGCATTCATTTTGCATTTCATGTGCTTAGTACTGGAGATTATCATAATGGGTTTGGTGCACATCCACAGTATTCTGGTTGGCTAAAAAAATTTCATAGAAGTCTTGGTGAACTTTGGGAAGGGAGGACCAATGTAGTTTATTTAGGTTGCTGTAGTCCACGAGGTAGGAGCATAGCATGTGGTATCGACAGTGCACTGCATCTACGTGGAAAATGTGAAGAAGCTTCGTTCTTCTGTGGACTTGGTTTGAAATAGATGCGATTGCTTCTAGCTGCGAGCTGTGTATAGGCATTGTGTAGCGGTAACATGTTGAGTTGAACCAACAAAGTTATTCTACATTGGGTCCAGTTAGTACTTGCTAGGTTGACTCAGTCTTCTGCTCGGGTGCGATAGTAAAATGAGTATCAGCTTTCGGGCTGAGTAGTACTAAATGGCGATGGCGTGTGTAGTACTATTGCTGCCAATTTAGGCAGATCTGAGGTTCAGGCCGATTAGCCTGGTCTAAAGGTTAGCGGCAGCTTGGAGCCAGTGCTGCATTCGTCAAATGAACTGGGTGAACTCTTGTAGTTGAAGTGCACTGCTACGATGATGCATCTTGTGGTTATTCCTATTACTATTATTACTATTATCATCTATTATCATTATCACTCTGCATGTGCAGCAGAGATCAGCACAGCCACGGGTTCGTATTCGTACAACTCGGTCCGGCGCAGACATGACCAGCGCTAGAACACTTGTCACTGACACGAGCACTCACAGAGACCAGCAGGATGTGAGCAAGAAACAGCAGCTAGTCACCGGGCCTGTTGTCATCTACAACATCCTCTGCTTACTGCCCATAGACAAGCATCTGGCTGCCAACTATGTGTATGCATGTTTCATCGACATTTTATCAGTGTATAAGTTTGTATACTTTGTGTTTATTGAGCTAACCGTTAACCTGTTCGTCTGTCATCCGTATGTTACAGATGTACTGTAGCTAAACAGTGCAAGATATGGCCTAGGTTACTATTGATCACTAATAGAAAGTGGCACACGCCCTTTCAGATGAAATAAATATCATCAACCTTGGTTCTCCTTCAAGGTTAGTGACACCCAGTATGGTTGGCCCCACCTTAGCTGTCGAGCTGGGTTTCTTGTTTTTGATTATAGTGTAACTAGGTGTTGTGGGAAAAAGCAAGTCATTTATTGAACACACGTCTGTGAACATGCTCACAACACTAGAACACGTTACAAGAATTTACAAAAAACGACCTTGGTAAAAGGTGGAAATTATACATGAAGGTTTGAGTGCATCAGTGTATTGATTGATTGTCCACTGTTGATGTTTAGCTTTGGTGCTGATAATCTGTTGTCATTCTGTCTGATCAGCAAGTTAGGAAATGGGTAGATGAATGGATAACTGTACTGAACAACTGAGCATACTTGCTTTGTTAATCCGCCCGGAAACGATATTTTTCGGATAGACTTACATTTTGCCGCAGATGTTTTTTTATTTTTTATTTGAAATGCAAGATCTCCAAGCTCCATCGGCCAGTCACCATGAAATTTTGCAACGTAGTCAGCAGTAGGCCGAATTTTATAATGTCAGTCCAAAATTTTGGGGACCCTCTTCCAAAAAATGTTAGAGGCTAAAACATGCAAAATTTGGAGTGATTTGGGACAACTTCAAAATTCGATGGCAAATATCTCCGGAATGGATGAAGATATTCAAAATAGGACAAGTACATTTTCTACCACGATTCCTACCGCGTTAGATGAAAAAAGTTAGGTGAACCTTGGTCCAGTAACTTTGGAGTTGTAGAGGTATAATCATACCCACCTAAATCGAGTTTTTTGGGAGGTCATATTTTGGCCCCTAAGAGGTGCTGCACTCCCATATTTTTACATGCACTAGAGAATGACCAAGTTTTGCTATTGCATTCTGCACCAGGGACGGGGGTCCCCATTACAATTTTATTCAAAGGGAGTCATAAATTGGTTTAAAATTCAGTGTATTAGCTGCAAGAACTTTGGCACAAGGTGGAGTAGCTTCATGAAACTTTACCACATGACATGCTGCTAGGTGGGGGTGATAACCCAGGTACAACTTTTGGGGGGCACCACTCCCTGAAAATTTGGGAGGACAAAAAATGTCAAAAATTTAGTACGTTTTATGACAACTTTCGATATTGACTGCGAATATCTTTGGACTGGATAGAGATATCAACAAGTGGTAAATGGCGTTATAAACTGCAATCCCTCCCATGTTGAACAAAAAAATTGGTGAACTTTAGTCTGCTAACACTATAGATCTTGCAGCTAATGTTTACCTATTTTAGGTTGACAATGCGTGTTCTGCGTATGCTAATGTATTTGACTTAAAGTCACGTGACTTTGCTACCGGTGATATTCAACTCCCTGAATTTCTCCAATCAGACATAGGGTGCTAGGAATACTCATATTGGGCTTTGCCCCAAATTTTTAGTTTCATTGATTTTAGCACTTAGCTTAACATTGATTTGTCTGCCGATGCATACATAGGTTGGATGCTGATGACCTACTATTGGTGCGTCAGAAGAATGCTGTTCAGTTTCTGTTTTAAGAAATAATTACGGTTTTCAGTTCAGAATTTTCTTGGGTTTGGTTTCGTTAAAAAAACTTGAGTTTTGGTTTGCAGTTGACATGGATCTGTTTTGTTTCTGTAGGAACCGCATTAGCGGATATTTGGTAATATTTGTCTACTTGTTAACTACTTCCTGAAATGATTTACATGTAAATATTAAGTTCTGTTTAGTTTGATCACCTTTATTGCTGTGGCTAACTTATTGCCTGCCTACTTACTTCCTTGCACACTCACTTTCTTATTTTTTTCATTAGTTTAAGCACTCGGCTGACTGATGCATAGGTTTAATGCTGATGACCCAGTGTCAATGTGTCAGAAGAATGCTGCTGTGGCTGCTGCACTAAATCGCTCAGACCTCGTACAGGTAAAACCTGATGTGGATACTGTACATGGTGTTTTATAAAAAAGAATCCCTTTTCCTCTTTTTCATAATTCACTCAAATGATGATCAGTTTACATGAAATTTTTAGCATTTGTAGCCAAAGAGATACTAATTTAAAATATTTCAACAAAATATGGCTTGTGGTTAAATATTCTTTGCTACTCGTGAGGTAAGGATACCATCATAATAGCTGCGTTTTGGATGGCTTTTAACATGTTAGGTGTCAAATTAAATAGTCTATGCTGGAGCATAATAGAACAAATTTACTAGTATATTATCTCAATACAACAAAACAAAACTCTTTCGAATTTTTTGTTCGTTGTGCCGTTAGCAGAAACTAAAGCTATTAGCTAAAAAGATTTAAAATATTAAAAGTATTACTACCATTAGCATATTTATAATATATTTATCTATGGTACACATAACATGTTAGGTCATCCAAAATGCAGCTAATGTGTCGTGAGTTATAGCCTAGCGATTTTTAGCATTAAAATGTTTAAACTACAGCATTAATTCAATAACATTGTTGAAACAACACAGTTAACTGATAATTAGATGCCAGAATTCCATTGTCACTGTGAATGTTCGAAGTGTCCACCACCAGCTCCAAGTGCTAGCACAAGCCTTCAGTTGCTTAATTTGAGAAGTCTTTCACAGCCCTGTTGATTAGTTCTTGTGGCAGGTTGCATCAGATAACTTGAAGCACCTCCTTGAGTTTGGCAATTGTTTTCGGCTTTGTTTTAAGCTTGCGGTAAGCCTCCAACATTGCATCCTTATGTGATAGTCCACCACTGAGTTTAGATCTGGTGAACTTGGAGGCCACTGGTTCTTTGTGATGAAATCTGGACAGTTGGCTTGCAGCCAGTTCTGTGTGCTGTCTGACTCTGTGCACTGCGCGCAGTTTGTGCTAACGCACCATCCTGCTGGAAGATGAATCCGGTGGGCAGCAGATGCTTGCAATCTTTGATGAGATTTGGATGCAGGTGGCCAATGTAATACATGCTTTTTTTCATCTTTCTCAAAACATCGCTGTGACATCATCAGCAGTAACTTGGTAACAGGTTTTTGAAAATTAAATAGCATTTTTAGCTTAAACATTTTAGTGCTAAAAAATTGGTAAGCGTTTATGTTAGAAAGTCTGTAACTTCGTTGTTTTTCAACAGAATCGCATTTTACTTGGCAGTTGGATGTGGAATGTTGCAGAAAATAAATCTGTAAAAATTTTAATTAAAATTTGGGATGGTTGCTAAGAAAACAGCGATAAACTTCAGGGGGCTAGTTTATTTTGCTGCACTCTGTATGTTGATGTGTCTGTTAGACGTGGTCCGTGGCCGGGCTGTGTTGTGAACAAGCTCTGCTTACATCTGAAGCTGACGTCAGTCAGAGCTTGCCTTGGTCTCACCACTGCTTTGGACAACAACTTGTACAGATGCTGTAAGTTCTCATTCTGCTAAGTGATAGCTTCGGTTGTGTTCTACGATTGTACGCAGACAGAAACACTCTCTTGGTGTATAACCAACCACCCATGTCGTCTCAACCTCCTATTTTTGCTGGATAACACTCAGAAATTGGTTGCTTCAGATAAAATTGAGACGAGTGTCCCTGGCTCTTCATTGAAGGGGTGCACCAGTGTAACTGTCTTTCACCAAGGTGGACTTTAATCAAGTGAACTTTCGGTCAGTGTAGAAGTGCTGTAATTAGTTGCCATTACTAAAGGCCTATATGTGAATGTGTGTGACTCAGGCTTTCACACTACAGTGGCCTGTATGACATTCAGACGCTGGCGATGCTGAGCTGTGTGTTTGCCAGCTCGAAACGCCGACTGACAACGACATCAAAACTGGAGTTGATGTCGTCACCGCAGGCTGAGCGGCGTCGAATTGTGCCTCAGAGCCCAACAAATACTAACACCGATCTCATGCCCATTAACGTACGTCTCTATTCTGTTACATTTGTCCAATGTTTATATATTGCATTTATTTTTACTATCGTCGAGGCAGTTCGTTTTTGGATCTGACAGTTTGTATGCAGGATAAAAGTTGTCAACAGATTTGATGAAATTTTTCGGATTGGTTTTGCGTGGCCCGAGAAGGAAGTGATTAGGTTTTGGTGGCAATCCGTGTTCTTTTTCAGATTCTGGATCATGCAAGGTTCCTTACCACTAGTTAGTTAGTTAGTTAGTTAGTTAGAACATTTGAAGGTGTCTGTTCAAAATTACAGATGCCACAGCCACTGTTCGAAGAGATGGGTCTTTGAGTCTGTTGCTGAAAACAGCGAGTGTCAGTGGCGGGTCGCGAATGGATGCCAGTAGACTGTTCCACACACTGTTTACTATTTACTGTTGGTGATGAATTGACGATGACAGCTTGGAATACGATGATGAATTGCAGCTTATGCATTTGAAATGCCCAGTAAAAATGTGAAAATGCATTAGCATTTCAAATGCGTTAGTATGTTGGTCTTCAGTGTTGAATATTTGAAACGCCGACATTTTATTTTTCTGAGAACATGCAAGCTTAGATGTAGAAATATAGAACATGCTTGGCTTGCATCAGCTGTTATTAATTGTTCAGTTCACAATGATCTCCTATTGCTGTTTGTGATGTTTTGCTAATGGTTATCATTCCAGACAGAGCTTCCTCTTGCCTTACTGACAGCCATTGTTACTGAGCCATCTAGTCCTCCACGTAAGTCTCTTTGCCATCAAAGCATCTGCCTCTTGCTAACCACAGCCTGCTCTCTTATCTCTTTCTATGCATATTTATTATTGCAGGATAATATATCTTGGGATGTGGCATTTTGAAGCTGCTTGGCTGTCTTATTCTGTTGTTCTTGCATAAGGCTACCAGCTGTAGCAAAGCGTTCCAGATTTTCTAATTGTTCAGCGAAATTTTCTAAAATTAAATTTTGGCTTAAATTTTTGGCAAGAAAAAGAGGTAATTATTAATGTCTGTTTTTATCTTTTTGCAAGAAATAGTTCGCTATTTTGATGTGTCAGGAAGTTTATTTGTCAATCAAGTTCATCACAGTCAATCACAGTCGAGTTTTTCACAGATAAAAATAAAGAGTTAGATGTAGTAATATGTCTTAGCTGAAAAATCAGCGTTTTTTTGTCACTCTGCTGGTAGCCGATGTCGTGTGACTGATGTATGTATGCTGCTGTCTTTCTTCTTCGGAAGTATTTTCAGTTGCTGGTCGAGACGACATTTGCATTGTATTTGGCTGCTTGTATTGACAGTATAATGCGTATCATACTATCCACCCGTCGGACACATCACTCAAGGGCTGGACCTACAGTAAGTGCGTGTGTGTGTTCAGTTGACGCCCTGCGGCTATAGCAGCTAGAGTCGGTTGTCACTGTTTGGTCTGTCCGGTATCGCGATTCAAGTGTTTTGTTGCACTTGTCATAGTTAAGGCGGCTTTAGTGTTGTGACTGACATGCGATGTGATTCTCTGCTGTTGCAGTAAATTGTAACTGGACTTTTCATACCGTGGACTGTTCGAACCACGGATGATTTGTACCATCGTGCCATCACTGTACTATTTTTGCCATTTATTTTATCGCCAAAACCACAAAAAAATTGAGCTATAGTTTGAGAGGATAACCTGTGGTGCAAAATGTAACCACATCAGTTGTAAGTTTTTACTACATCGGCTAGCCTGTGGTGGAATTTTAAGGAATTTTACAGTAATATGCTGTTGTTTGCTGCGCTATAAACCACAGTTATGCGGTGCTTAGTTGCATCAGCCAGTAGCCTTATGGCAACAGATATCTCTAAAAACACACTACACGAGTGGTACAAATAGTCCAGTGGTGGTTAGAATAGTCCTACGACAAGTTTGTAGTTCAAGTGAATGGCTAAACTGTTAAATCTGTTTTATTTACCCTGCCAGTGGTTGTGGATGTGGTCACTAGCAGATTAACGGTTAACTCACAGCATTAAGCCGTTGCTGTATCCGACACTTTGCTTATTACAGTTTGGGCCCAACTTGAGTAAGTCTGGAAGATTTGGCTATTTAAACAAATATCAAAAGTAGTATCAATGGCGATGATGGGCTGGTGTATTAGTATTAGTATTAGTAGTAGTAGTAGTGCCAGCAGCAGCATTACTGTGGTGACAGTATTAACATCGTTGGTTGCATCAGCAAAGTTTTTTTTATGTTGAGCCTGGTTAGTTCCGAGATTTATGGACATATCATCTTTTTATTCGACCAAGCCAGCCAAGCAAACTCAGTCTAATCGTTTTTTAAATATATAGTCAAGACACTGTCAATGTTCTGCTAAGGGGACGAGTTTTTGTGCAACAGAACTTGGTCCATGTGTAAAACTTTTAGTAGTAGTAGTAGATGATGCTACTGTTGCTGTTGTTTGACATTGACCCTATCAACTAATGGAGACACCAGTTTAGCTTATTTATTGCTAAGATCAGGATGACCACTCGTGTGGTCACCGTGTGTAATTCCTCTGTCTATTCTTTGTGTTATCAAGATCTTCACTATAGATTGCATGTTGGTTGTCTTAAATTGCTTGCATGTTGCTTTTTGTCATTTCCAATTTTCCACTTTTCTGCTTGTGTTTAATGCACTACTGGACTGTCTTTTAATCTTATTGTAATTGGCATATACTCTGCAGTGCTTTAAACTGAAATAATTATATTTGATTAATTATAATTTATTTCCGGCACTGCTGATTTTTATACTCTCAATTTCACGAAGCTGCCATGTGGCATAACATTGAAAGAAAGCTCAGCTAACCCTGACTTTAACTCTGGCCATCTTAATAGACCATTAGCTATTCAGTAGCCTGATTATCCAATGCATTGTTAAGTGTTGCCTTAGTTCTGTATGATTGCATGATATGCGTGCTGTTATGGTATTTGTGCACTACCTGTATCCTTTTTGTTTGTGGCTTTAATAGTAACATTAATAGAACTAGGACTCCAGTGAAATATAGTATTGTATAATTTTTCTTGACAGTTTGTGTTAAATTGGTTGGCGTGTTTTGTTGGCTCAGTTTCGTTTCATTAATGGTTGACGTTAAATAGTTTTTATTATTTAATAAATATTTTCATTAAGAATTTAATGGATTATTTACTTGTTTGATGTTTTTTTTTCATGCAGTCAGCCTGAAGATGACATTAGGCTTCCAGAATTTTCATGTAGCCCTTACCCAAAAGCTGTATTGACTTTGGTGTGTACCACATAATTGAAGGAAAACCTACGAGTGGGTGTATGAATGTGCTATCATTACTGGCACAACGTTTTAGGGCAAGTCTGGCTGCCATACTTGTTGCAACAGCACATCACGTCAAATTTAGTACTTAGTAATTGTCATAGTTAATAAGACGAGAATATTCATTTGGCGCCATGTTTTGAGCCCAGCGGTATCCAGTTACATTGAGCCCCAGAGGTTTGAAGGGCCTCTCTGTGAAAGTCTGTGAGAGGCCAAGTGGCGAAGCGATTGGCCCAAGAGCAGTCTTGTAAGAGTTCAAATGGGGTGGCCACAAACCAGGAAAACCTGGAATAGTTAGGGAATTATCAGGGAATTCTGCGCAGCCTCAGGGAAAAATTGTAACCAACGAAATAGTGTCACCAGATGTGGTTTTTATGGTGCAGAATGCTCTGAAATATGTTTGTGGCTTTGCCCCCGGGCCCCTCATATTGCATGTTATGGCTCTGGGAATTCCTGTAAAGCATGGAAATTTTTTTCTCCTGCTTTGTGGCCACCCTATCAAAGGAAACGTAGAACTGCTGAAAATAATTTCTTATGTTCACATATGGCTGTGACAGAAGTCAGGTATTGCTTGAATGACTGCGATGGCTGTCATCTGATGTAGCTGTGATCAAGATGCGGCGGTCCAACAGTTGGTCCGAGGCATATGAGGATTTTGCTGTTGCTGAGGAAAGCCACACAGAACCAGCCGAGGGCAGCCGAGATGCCGACAAAGATGCACATGACAAGATCTGGTGAGTTTTGTGTCTGTTCTGCTGGCACTGGTTTACTGTGTAACTGAAACCTCTGCAATAACAGAGTTTTAATTTATGCTTTATGTTTTAGTGGTAAAGAATCTGAATCACCATCAAAATGTTATCTCTACTTCTATGTTTATTCCCTTTAAAATTTCAACAAAATTCGTTTATAATTTTTCAGGTATCCTGCAGCGAACTGACAGACCCAGAAATGGCCTCCTGACTGGAGGCAATTAGCTCCAAGATTGTAGAATATGCATAGGCAATAGGCATCTTCTCATATAGCTGCTTAGTGCTAACCACACTACATCTTTAGCGTAGGTAAACATGGAGATTTTTGATTTTTTTGATGGAAAGTTTTTTCGTCATTTGCATAAGTGGTCAGATTTTTTAATTATTAGCTGTGCTGTCATTTGTTCATTTGTTGATCTCCATGCTTTGGCACTTTTGTCTCGCTTTGTGACTTTGTTCTTCCCAAAAGTTCTCCTACAGACTAACTCGAAATAACTGCGGAAACATTGGATGGCTGAACGTAAAATAGAAAGTGGTAGTATCAGTGTTGTGGTTAGTTTTTTTTATCATTTTCTAGCATGACACGTTTTCCAGCATTAAGCTGAGTATTAGTGTGCTGTGTAGTTTGCTGGATTCGTCGTCGGAGTTTGACTGTGATGCATTCAAGCATATATACGCCAACATCTTGTTTCAGTTCGGTCTTCACAAGCAGCGTGTTCAACTCGTGAAATACATAGACTCCATGACACCTCTGCCACACGTCGGCCTCGGTGCGTTTTCATTGGCTGATCACTTGTCCGAAATGTACTTGTCCGAATTTGTACTGTACAAAAAAGGTTCATAAGGTTGAGGATGTGTTGAGTAGCACCCATTTCATAGCTATGGAGCGTCTCCTGCCATGTGGGATCACACAGTGTTATCTGCCAACTGACACAGGTGAATGAACCCTGCCGTAATCCCAGTCAGACAGGCCAGTACTCAATTTTTCTGTTCCAGCGGGACAGAAGGCTGAGTTGACCCCTGGCCGGTTGGCTATAGACCGAGATGGTTTACCTCTCTGCAGACAGTCACTGAACCAAGTAGTAACTTCGCCCGATGTTCATCGTGCTAACCACTACAGTTAGCCACCACATATATGACCATATGTGGGCGTCAGTGTGTTCTTAATGGCTGTTCATTCACCAAAGGTTATAAGTGATTGTTGTCATACAGAAAAAAAACACATTTGGTCTGAATATTTTTCGTGAAGTTACCAAAACCTGGGCACGGAGATCAGGACAAGAGTGTGAGAACACCGGTCCGTTATTAAGACCAAACTGTATTGGCTTTTGAGACCAAAACCAGTATGAAGCTTATTGTGGGCAATGTACAGTTCTCCGCTTTGTGACAAAGACTGGGGTCTCAAGACTACATCCCTGTTGTCCAACTGTTAAATTAGGCAAGAAATCTGAGCAAATGCTCATGAGGCGTACGAAAGCCTATGGCAATTCCTCTTCACAGGTTGTTTTGGTCTATGTCCATCCATTTCGTCGCAGTTCAATCTTCTGCAGCCGAAAATCTTGAAAAAATCACTAGTAACCTTTATTTTGGGGGTTCAAGGTCATTCATGGGCGTCAGTTTTGATACCACAGCATGTCTGTGCCTATCTGCAAGCGTTTTCATGCTAGACAAGCCAATAGCAGAAAAATAACCACTTTCTAGGGGGTACCCATCTTTGACACCTGCGTGCGCATGCCTTGTTGAACGTAAGTGGTTAGGACTTAAACTGCTTAAATCTACATTTAATGCTGAAAATTTTGTACGCAGGTTGTCTTGGTCTGTCTCCAGCCATTTCGGCGCAGTTCACTCTTAAAATCTGTGTTGCAGCCCAAAATCGTGAAAAATTCACTTAAACTCCCTATTTTGATGGGTAAAAGGTCATTCAAGGTCATCGATGTTGATACCACTAAGAAGGTCATCACCAGTTCTTGTTATGATAAGCAGCGTGTATGTGCTTAACTGCAACCATTTCACGTTAGACAAGCCAATAGCGGCGAAATAACATCTTTTATGGGGTGCTCCTCTTTCTCCCCCTCGTTCGAGGGGACCCCCTTACCCAGCGGCATAATATTTTGTCACGAAATACTACAGGGTGCGGCAGAAAAAGTGGACCCCTAAAATTTTTTGCCGTTTTCTCAGCAACCGTTTGGGATTTTAATACGAAATTTTACAGCTTTATTTACTGAAACCTTCTACATCTAACAGCCAAATAAAATGTGATTCTGTTGAAAAACGACGAA